>Ga0209698_10000451_pt1 | contig 47334 bp, 38 predicted proteins | sample LitLauG_LLR_2012_FD_187203 | JGI IMG/M metagenome (GOLD analysis project Ga0209698, IMG submission 187203) | Freshwater sediment microbial communities from Pennsylvania, USA - Little Laurel Run_MetaG_LLR_2012 (SPAdes) (version 2) | ecosystem: Environmental > Aquatic > Freshwater > Creek >...
AGTTTCGGGTATTCCAGATAAAAATCGGCCTGCCCCATAGTGCTTTTCACGTTAGCGATGGAGTGGCACATCATGCAGCCCAATCCGGCTTGCGCTTCGGGGCGATGCACGATCTGCTTGATCGGCGTGTCCATTAATCCGGCGTAGAGCACGGCGGGATCATGGCATCCGCCGCACCACTTTGAGGGCCTGGTGCCGATCGTGTCCTGCATGTATTCGATCGACTTGCGGTACCACTGATTGTTGAACGAAGAAAAGTGGTGCGCCGAGCTGAACCACTGGTTGTAGATGTCTTCGTGGCAACGCTTACACGAATCGGACTCCATGAAAAACTTGCTGGGAATTTTCTGGTGGCCGTAAACCTGCGCCGAACTGGGGAAGAACGCGCCCTCGGGGCCGTCGCCTTCGGCGTTCATCGTATCGGGAGGCATCGTCGGATTTTCGATGCGATTGCGCGTCTGCCAGCCTTCGCGCAGGTAGCGAGCACCGTAGCCGATGCCAGCGAGTACTGCCAGGCAAAGTCCGGCGCGTACAGCAGCCCTAGCTCGATTGAATTCAGAGTCTCTGCGCTGGCCCAGCCACGAAGCGATCAGCAGGCCGACTCCCGCCAGAGAAATCAAGACGTGCCAGTAAAGTTTGTTCCACTCGGTGCGCGGAGTCCCGGTCTTGATAAGAATCAAACCCAGGACCGCTCCCGTGGCAATCAGCAACCAACCGGCACGAGCGGAGAGAGTTCCAGTCCGCAGAAGGCGGAAAATGGCAAAGACGAGCAGGATTGCTGTGAGTACTCCTGCGGCCGCGTGCAGCAGGACTACGCCCGCATAGAAAATGTTCGGCTGGGGAAAAGTGTAGAGGTAAGCGGCAGAGATGGCTAGAAAAACAACCAGCCACGACAGCGTGCGACCGACGAGTCCCCCAGAACTTAGCATTGCAAGCGGATACAGCGAAGTCGCCAGAAAGTTGCGGATTGAGATCGGCCCCACAGTGGCCGAAATCTCGCGCAACTAAAGTTATACAGACACACAGAAGTGCGAAATAATACAAAAATACTAGCCTATGCGAGCGACGATTTCTAGCCGACCGGCGGCATCTTCCACGCATTGCATTCTCTCTCCAGCACGGCGGCAACAGCCAGCACCTGTTCCTCTTCCCAGGGCCGGCCGACGATCTGCACTCCGATAGGCAGACCCTCGGAGGAATGGCTCACCGGAACCACTGCCGTAGGATTACCCAGCAGATTGAACCATTCGGTATAGCTCCAAGCATCAAGGTAATTCACGGTTGCGCTGTCGATCTGCCATGAGCGTTCGCCGTGGCGGAAAGCCGGGATTGCCGCCGCCGGGCACAGAAGGATTGGGTATGTCCTCATCTGCGTCAGAAAATCTGCGCGAACCACGTCACGCCGGATCCAGGCGTCGAGCAGCGACTCGGCGGTGAGTTCCGGTTCCGCCGCCGACCATTCGAGGAACTCCCGCAGGATCGGGCTAAGGTCGCGCTCGCGGCCGTGGAACATTGGGCGAATCAGCATTCCCGCAATCTTCACGAAGAATTTTTTCCAGAGCTGCCTCGCCTCCTCGATGCCCTCGGGACGAAATGGCTCAACTTGAAATCCGGCGCCACGAAGCGCTTCAGCAGCCGTTTGCACCGCGGCGCGAGTTTCGCGAGTGACGGGCGTCCGGCCATCGTCCGTAAAGTAGCCGACGCGCAGAGTCTTGATTTCGTCGCCGCCCGGCCAGCGCAGAGGCACGGGCGCCGCGCAGGTGTCGCCGTGATCTGGACCCTGCATGACTTCAAATAAGGCCCTGAGGTCGGCGACGGTTCGCGCCATCGGGCCGACCACACCGATCAGCGCGAACGGGCCGGCGGACGCGGGAAAGTGGCCAGTCGAGGGGATTCGCCCCGGTGTCGGCTTGAGGCCGCAGATGCCGCTGAAGTGCGCGGGCACGCGGATGGAGCCGCCGCCATCGCTGCCGACGCCGCCGGCCGACATTCCGGCAGCAATCGCGGCCGCTTCCCCACCGCTGGAACCTCCGGGAGTGCGTTCCAGATCCCAGGGGCTGTTGGTGCGACCGTAGAGCAAGTTGTCGGTCTCCCATGCCATCAAAAACTCTGGTGTGTTGGTGACGCCGAGCACGATTGCGCCAGCGGCGCGGAGCCGCGCCACCAGCGGAGCATCCTGCGCCGGAACGAATCCGGAACGGAGGCGCGTGCCGGATTCGCATCGCAGGCCCGCCACTTCCAGAGAACTCTTGATGCTAATGGGAACGCCGTGCAGCGGGCCGGCGGACTTGCCGCTCATCACTGCCGCCTCGGCAGCGCTCGCTTCGCGACGGACATGTTCGGCGTCGACGTGTACGAAGGCGTTCAACTTTGGATTTAGGCGGTTGATCTTCTCCAAATGGGCGTCGGCGAGTTCCACCGGAGAAATCTTCTTCTCGCGAATTTGCCGCGCCATCTCAACCGCGGGAAGAAAAGTGCGATCGGACATTGTTTCTTTTACACTCCCTTTTCTTTCGATGCGCTGGAATGGTGCCGCCCCTGACGGGACTCTCGTTTTCGCGAGCTGCCTTCCCGGCACTCCCGTGCCGGGCTTTCCCCTACCGCCGCCACGCGGCTGGGGCGTAAAGAAGCGTGGCCCATTGCATGATCCAGGGAGCGCTTCTCAGTTTCACTCAACTTCCGGTGCGCACCCTTTGTAAGCTTGCCAAGCTGCAACGGGCCGATTGCTACGCGCACAAGGCGGAGCACTTCGACACCGAGCGACGCCAGCATGCGCCGAATCTGCCTATTCTTGCCCTCGTCGAGCACGATCTCGAGCCAGCAGTTTTTCTCTCCCACGCGAAGGACGCGCGCGGCTACCGCGCGCAGCGACTCTCCCTCGCCTTCCACACCAGCCGTCACCGCCTCCGCCAGGCGCTCACCCGCAACAGATCCAACTTGCACGTGGTAGGTTTTTCGCAAATGCGTCTCCGGAGCAGCTACGCGTGCACCCCACTCGGAATCGTTGGTCAGCAGGAGCAAACCTTCGCTGGCTCTATCCAGCCTTCCGACGGGCGCGACCCAGGGCAAAGATTCAGCTTCGTTTATTAACACCGCATACACCGTCTCACGGCCCTTCTCATCGGACGCAGTCGTCACCAGGCCCCGAGGTTTGTTCAGCATCAGGTAGATCTTCTTTTGTGGCTCGATCTCTCGGCTATCGACGTCGATGCGGTCGCGTTCAAGGCGGACCGGAGTTTCGGGATCGCGGCGCACGTTCCCGTTCAGCCGTACTCGGCCCGCGCGGACCAGTTCGGCGGCTTGGGAGCGCGAGCAGTACCCCAGCTTCGACAGCGCGCGAGCAAGGCCCACGTTGCCTGCTTCGTTGTGTGGCACGAGTCCATGCTACTCGAAAGCGAATGTGGCCTTCATGCACAATGCGTCAGCGCTTGGTACTATGTCGAAGCAACCAAGCGCAAGGAGATCTCATGGCCCACCAGCATCCTCCCCGCTTTCTGAAAATCGTGGATGACGCCAAGACGCGCGTACGCGAGACCAATGCCGGCGAAGTGAAGACACGTATGGACCGGGGCGAGAAGTTCCTACTCGTGGACGTGCGCGAGGAGAGCGAATTTGCCAAAGATCACCTTCCCAGCGCCATTCACCTGGGAAAGGGCGTGATCGAGCGCGACATCGAGGCGCGTGTGCCCGAATTGAACACGGAGTTGGTTCTCTATTGCGGGGGCGGCTTCCGCTCGGCTCTGGCCGCCGACAATCTGCAAAAGATGGGTTACACCAACGTGATTTCGATGGATGGTGGGATTCGCGACTGGCGGGAAAAAGGTTATCCCCTGGTCAAGAGCTGAGCAAGCTCTCGGCCCACGACCTCTCCAGTTGGAATTGAGACAGAACGTATGGTAGTGCCTTAGTTTGAATCGTGGTCACTCTGTTTTGGACGGGGTCATCCTGAGCGTAGCCGTTCTTCAGGCGGAGCGAAGGATCTCCCGGGAGTCACCGCCAGCGGAGATTCCCTTCGACTTCGCTCAGGGCAGGCTCTCGCCCCGCTGGTGAAAGCGCGGGGCTTCGGAACGACGCCTCACTGGAACCTGCGGATTCAAGCTGAGGCACTACGGAACGAACCGATTGTGTGGTAAAGTCCGCGTCTACCTACTATGAATGCCCGCATCTTCTTCTGGTCGCTCACCTCGGCACTCGCCGGATTTCTTTTCGGCTTTGATACGGTCGTGATTTCCGGCGCGGAAAAAACCATTCAAACGCTGTGGGGTCTGAGTCCCGGCCTGCACGGCATTGCCATGGCCTCGGCGCTTTACGGCACCGTTGTGGGGTCCCTGGTCGGAGGCTGGCCCGCTGACCGTTTCGGGCGCAAGGCCACGCTGCTTTGGATCGGCGTTCTTTACTTTATCGGTGCGGTGGGTTCAGGCTTGGCACCCAACGTTGCCACGTTCATCGCCGCCCGGGTCATAGGCGGTTTGGGTATTGGCATCTCAACCGTGGTCGCCCCGATGTACATCTCCGAGATCGCACCGCCGAAGCATCGCGGACGCCTTGCCGGCATGTTCCAGTTCAATATTGTTTTCGGCATCCTGATCGCTTTCGTGTCAAACGCCCTGCTGGCCGGCATCGGCGAAAACGCATGGCGCTGGATGCTCGGCGTGGCCGCGTTTCCATCCTTCCTCTACGCCGTGTTCTGCTTCGCCCTTCCCGAAAGCCCGCGCTGGCTGCTCAGCAGGAAGGGCGACCGCGAAGCCGCGTTGCTGGTCCTGCAACAAGCCCAGCCTGAGGTTTCGAAAGCCGAAATCGCAGCCGAGGCGGACGAGATTGCGGCTGCATCTTCTTCGGAGCAGGCGTCGATCGGACACTTCTGGACGCGACGCCTTCAAAAGCCCATCCTGCTGGCCATCTTGATTGCGTTCTTCAACCAGATGTCCGGCATCAATGCGATTCTGTACTTCGCTCCTCGCATTTTTGAGCTCACGGGCCTCGCCGCCAAGGCCGCCCTGCTGCAATCCGTCGGGATTGGCGTCACCAATCTGGTTTTCACCTTCGTGGGCCTTTGGCTGATTGACCGACTGGGGCGCCGCACTCTTCTTTATATTGGCTCGTTCGGCTATATCACCTCCCTGGGCCTGGTCGCCTGGGCTTTCTTTACGGAACACTATTCAATCGTGCCGCTCTGCATCTTCGGGTTCATCGCTGCCCACGCGATCGGCCAAGGAGCCGTCATCTGGGTGTTTATCTCTGAGATATTCCCGAATCGTCACCGCGCGGAAGGCCAGACACTCGGGAGCTTCACCCATTGGATATTCGCCGCTTCGCTGACAACCTTCTTCCCCAGGATGGTCGCCGCCTTTCCGCCCGGATACGTTTTCTCGTTTTTTGCCGGCATGATGGTTCTTCAACTCCTCTGGGTTTCGACCATGGTGCCCGAGACAAAGGGCGTGCCACTGGAGCAAATCCAGAGACAACTGGGGATCGAATAGAGCTAGAGTAACCGTGCGGAGCCTGCAGGTTCCGCACCAGGTTGTTTCCGCCAGCGGTAGAAAAAGGGAATGCCTAGAAGGATCACTGCCAGGCCCAGCGAGGAACGGATCGGCCGGACTAACCACAAATTGACGGTCAACGCGACCCCGGCCGCGAAAAAGATAAGCGGGGTCCAGGGATATCCCCAGGCCCGGTAAGGCCGAACCAGACTCGGCTCTTTTCTCCGCAGAAGCACCAGCGCAATCGCGGTTAACGCGAAGAATATCCACACCGCGAAAACAAACAGCGAATAGAGTTCTTCGAACGTCCCACTAAGTGCGAGCAGCGTCGCGATAGCGCCCAGAAAGATCAATGCGCCGCTGGGCGTGCGAAAACGAGGATCAAGGCGTTCCGCGAAACCGAAGAAGACTCCGTCACGCGCCATGGCATAAGGGATGCGCGCTCCGGTCAGGACCACGACGTGAAGCGCCCCAAGAGCCGACACGGCCATGGCTAGGGTGAGCCAAGCCGCCCCGCGAGCGCCGCCAAAGGATTGCACGACGTCTGATGCGACGTGCTGGGAGGAGGCTATCTGCGCGAATGGCAAAGCGTGGAAGTAAACAACATTCGCCATCAGGTACAAACCGCCTACGGCGAGCAGTCCCACGATGATGGCTCGGGGAATGTTCTTCTGCGGGTGGAGAATCTCTTCACCCAGATCGCCGAGGTCGTTGAAGCCGTTATAGGCCCACATAGCAGGAACCAGTGCCGTCAGTAAAGCACCAATCGTTCCCAGTCCCAACGGGATTCCGGGGGGTGCAGCCGCGCCAGCATTTTTCGCTCCGACGAGCAAGCCTCCAACAACAATGACCAGTATCGTGCCCATCTTGAGGGACGTCAGAAAAACCTGAATCGCGCCACCCATCCGCACACTGAAGTAATTGATCGCCGTCACGATCACGACGACCAACGCCGCCATTGGTTGGGCGGTGGTGAAGGCGAAATCGTAGCCGCCGACGTGGACGCCGAACAAAGGCATGGCCATTACAGGAAACAGAAATCCCAGAAATCGCACAAGTCCAGCCGCCAGAGTGGCCATCGCTACCGGCCGTTCGAGAAACGAGCTCATCCAGCCAAACAGAAATCCCCAGAGCGGCCCCAGACCCCGGCTGAGATAGACGTAGGGGCCGCCCGCCTTCGGAAATGCCGCGCCCAATTCCGCATAGCAGAAGGCTCCCAAAAGTACGATGAACCCGCCGAGGATCCAGGCGATCAGAACCAGTGTGGCGGAGCCCACGGCGCGTGCCATGTCGCTGGCGACAAGAAAAACTCCTGTGCCGATGGTGTCGCCAATGACGATGGCGATCGCTGACCATGGACCTAAACCACGAACCAGGTCAGATCGCTCGGAATGGTCAGCAGGATCGTCAGCCATCGCGGGAGTCCAGAGCCTACTATCCATGGCGAAGGTCGTCAACCGAGACCAGTGTCCATCGGTACGCATAGTCGATCTGGGCGCAGCTGGAGTTGGAATTGCAGTCGTCATGCGTTACATTTGCGCGTTATCATCGAAGCCGTGACGGCGCAGAAGGTCATGCTTAGTGAGTTTCCCTGGGACGAGCGACACCGGGTGGCGGGCATCGAAGACATCCTTACTCCTGCGCTCGTGGTCTACCCGGAGATCGTGGCTTCGAATATTGCACGGACACTCCATCTGCTCGGCGGTGATGCGGGTCGCTGGCGAGCGCACATCAAAACCGCAAAGCTCGCCTACACTCTCCGTATGCTGGTCGAGCGCGGCGTCGGGAATCTCAAATGTGCAACTACACTAGAACTGCTGGAAGCCTGCTGCAGCGGCGCAACGGACGTTCTTCTCGCCTATCCGGTGGTGGGCGCAAACGCCCGCCGGGTGCGCGAAATCGCAGATCAGTTCCCGCACGTTTGCATTTCCGCCCTGGCCGAGAACGAAGAACAGGTGCGGCAATGGCTGGGCTCCCGGATCGGCGTCTTCATTGATATCAATCCCGGCATGAACCGCAGCGGAATCGAACAGGGTCACGCGGACAAAGTGATCCAGATCGTGCGTGCGGTCAGAGGCGCGGGGTTGGAATTCCGCGGCCTGCACTATTACGACGGCCAGTATGGCGGACTGCAAGGACCCGAACGGACAACAGCGGCGCATGCCGGCTACGATCGCTTGCTGGAACTTGTGCGCGCGATCCGGAGCAGTGGGATGAGCGTGCCCGAGATAATCACCGCAGGGACGCCGACCTTTCCCTGCTCGCTCTCGTACGAAGACCTTCACAAGGGAGGATTCGTCCACCGGGTCTCGCCCGGAACGGTTGTTTACTGCGACGCGACTAGCCTGGCGCAACTCCCTGGCGAGTACGGCTACGCGCCCGCTGTGCTGGTATTAACACGCGTGGTTAGCAGGCCGCACTACGGTATAGTCACATGCGATGCCGGACACAAAGCAGTATCCGCGGACGCCGGCGTGCCCACGTGTGTAGTCGTTGGTCATCCTGAACTCACGCCGCTGGGGCCTAGTGAGGAGCATCTTCCCATGGCAGTGGAAAAAGGAACTACGGGTCCGCAAGTTGGCGAAGCTTTATATCTTCTTGCCCGCCACATTTGCCCCACGGTGAACAATTTCGACTCCGCACTGCTGGTGCGGGATGGCCAGATCGCATCGGTGGAGAAAGTGTCAGCCCGAGGACGCGAAGGGCCTCTGCTGCGGAGTTCGGATTGGGAACCTTCTCCTGTCGGTCAAAAGTCCGGCGAAAAGCCCTAAAGCGATCCGGAAGCAAGTCCGCCGAGGCATTGCCACTTGGTGTTGTGGGTCTTATTTCCTTCCGCGGCTCAGCTTCCTCTTTGATTTCGGCGTCGGCTTCGATCTCTTTTTCACACTGTAAGCGATGCAATCGATTTCGATCAGCATGCCGGGAGTGTGGCCGAGATCGCTGCCCACGGTCGTACGCGCCGGATATGGCTGCGAAAAACGTCGGGCATAAACCGTGTTATAGCGGGCGAAGAGACTCGTGTCGCTGAGGTGAACGTTGACTTTGACCACATCGCGAAGAGAGGCACCGTCCGCCTCGAGGATGGCGGAGATGTTGTCAATAGTCTGTTCCGTCTGCTGCTCAATGCTGTCGCCGACTAGCCCTCCGTTGACCGGATCGATCGGACCCGTTCCGCTCACAAAGAGGAAATCCCCGGCCCGCCATCCCTGAGAATAAGCCCCTCCCGGCGGTGCGCCATGCGTGGCTTGAATCACGTATTTGGCCATTGTCTCCTCCTCTTGCCTATTCACATGGCAGTGTAACCAATCCATTCACCTTCGCCCAATCGATGCCCGGAGCCTTCGTCAGCGCGTCGAGGAATTCGAGTTGAGACGCCGCGGTGGCCGCGACAGTGCGTGCCCGATTACGTTCCGAGATAGCAGGCCGAATCGCGGCTGCGGCCAGCTCAGCCGCGCGGTGTCTTCTTCTCGCTCGATTCCCCGGGAATCGGCTATCTGCTTGACCGGCTTATCCCTGAACGATCGCGGGAGATATCACTACTCCCGATCGTGGTATCGAACGATCACTCAATGTGTAATGCATTTACTTGGAATCTCGAGCTAACTAGTCGTCTTGACAATAATCGTTGTAACGGTTAATGTATAGTTTGACATGAAGGAATCGCGATCCACCAACAAACGACGACGGGCGACTTGCCCCGAGGAGGCCGCATTCCTGGAGTTGGCACACACCACGGATATGCTGTCCCGCGGCCTGGTCCGGGTTCTCAAGACTGAGGACCTCTCGCCCACCCAGTACAACGTGCTACGCATCCTGCGAGGAACGCCGGAGGGCCTCCCTTGTGGTGAGATTGCCGCCCGCATGATTACACGCGATCCCGACGTTACTCGACTCCTCGACCGCCTTGACAAGCGTTCTCTGATCTCGCGCTGCCGGGAAACCGAGGACCGGCGAATGGTGATGGCGCGGATTACCCCAGACGGACTCAAGGTCCTGGGCCGCCTCGACCGCCTGGTCGTCGAAACTCATCGCCGGCAACTGGCGCATTTGGGGAAGGACCGCCTGCAGGCTCTGACTGAACTGTTGCACTCCGCCCGCGCTGCCGTGAGCTGATTTTTCGTGGTCATATAGTTGTGGAAACGAATATCGTTTAAACGCATCTAATCGAAGAGAAAGGATAAAATACCATGAGCACTCTCGCCATAGCGCAAACATCCGCCATCACCTGGAACATCGACCCAGCTCACACCGTCGCCGAGTTCAAGGTGAGACACATGATGATCTCTAATGTGAAAGGGCACTTCGGCAAGGTCACGGGATCGTTGACACTGGACGAATCCGACCTCACAAAATCAAAGGCAGTGGCCTCGATCGATGCAGCGTCGATCGAAACCCGCGAAGCTCAACGCGATACGCACTTGAAGAGCCCCGACTTCCTGCACGTGGAGAAGTTTCCGAGCCTGTCGTTCACCTCTACCCGCATCAGCCTTCTCCAGGAGGGAGAACTGGCGGTCGAGGGCGACCTGACCATTCGAGGCGTCACGCGAAAGGTGATCTTTAACGTGGAAGGCCCGACTCCGCCTACGAAAGATCCCTGGGGCTACACCCGGGTTGGAATCTCAGCAACCACCAAGATCAACCGCAAAGACTACGGTCTAACCTGGAATGCGGCCCTTGAGACCGGCGGCATCCTGGTTGGCGACGAAGTTACGATCACTCTCGAAGTCGAATTCATAAAGGCGTAAACAATTTGCTGCACGGGACGGGTTAAAGTTGCCGTGTGGTGAGCAAAGAGGGAGGCAGTCTGTGTCACTCCGACCAGTAAAACAGATCATTCAACCGAAGCCGACCATCGAGGGCGCGGGGGTTAAACTGCAACGCGCCTTCGGCTTCGGCAAAACCAAGGATTTTGACCCTTTTCTTCTGCTGGATGATTTTCGCAATGAGAATCCGGACGACTACCGCGCCGGATTCCCCTGGCATCCCCACCGAGGGATCGAGACCATCACCTACGTGCTTGCCGGATCCGTCGAGCATGGCGACAGTCTGGGCAACCAGGGCAAAATGACCGCGGGAGACGTGCAGTGGATGACGGCGGGCAGCGGCATCCTGCACCAGGAGATGCCGAAAGGCGACAAGCATGGGCGCATGCACGGCTTCCAGTTGTGGGCAAACCTGCCCGCATCGCTGAAGATGACGGACCCGCGCTATCAAGACATTCCGTCGAGTGCCATCCCCGAGGTAACCGACGACGACGGCACCCGCGCGCGCATCATCTGCGGAGAATTCTGGGGTAAGCGAGGTCCGGTGGAAGGCGTCGCCGCCGATCCGAGCTATGTAGATGTATCCGTCCCGCCCGGCCAGCGGAAGCGGTTCAAGGTCGAGACCACGCGGAATGCATTTGCGTACGTGTTTGCCGGATCCGGAACGTTCCGCGACGCCTCCGATCCGCGGGCCGTTCTGACCGAGCAAGCAGCAGATCCGAACGCGCCCGCCAAGTACGATGTCGGCAATCATTCGCTGGTGCTATTCGACCGCGGAGACGAATTGACGGTTCAGGCCGGACCTGAAGGGATTCGCTTCCTGCTTGTCTCCGGCAAACCGATCGAGGAACCGGTGGCGTGGTACGGACCAATTGTGATGAACACACAAGAGCAATTGCGTCAGGCCATGTCCGAACTGCAAACCGGCGACTTCATCAAACATCGGTGAATTGGGCTCGACACGACTGGTTGTCGCTGAGAAGAGGAGCTACCGCTTATAGGGTGCGGTGGTTCGCCTCTTCTCAGGGCGCGCCGCGGGGATGCGCTCACTGTCAGGGATGGTAGCGATGTCATTCCTAATTCATCAACGGCGCTTTGCTCCGGCAAATCCCCGTACCGTGAGCTACGAGTGCGCCGCCTTGGTCGCTGCGTTTGGCACGGGAGGTTGGTTGATTACCAGCCAGTACAGACCCGCAGTCTTCACCGTCTCCCGGAACTGCTCGAAGTCCACCGGTTTCTGGATGTAGCTGTTCGCTCCCAGACCATAGCCGTTGAGCAGGTCTCGCTCCTCCCGCGACGAAGTCAGAATCACGACGGGGATTGTGCTGGTCCGCGGGTGGGTCTTGATCCGCCGGAGAACCTCCATCCCGTCCACTTTGGGCAGCTTCAAATCCAGCAGGACCAGCCTGGGAAGCTGATCGAAGGAGCGCTCTGCATAGACTCCATTGCAACACAGAAACTCCAGCGCCTCTTCTCCGTCGCGAGCCACATGAATATTGTTGGCCAGGTTCTCTTTGCGCAGAGCGTGCAGGGTCAGCTCCACGTCATCGTCATTGTCTTCTACCAGCAGAAACTCGATCGGTCGGTCGGTCATGCTTTCTCTCCTACCTCCATGGCTTTGGCGTTGTGTTCGGTGTTCCTGGAATGTCCGACGGTGAAATAGAATGTCGCGCCTTTGTCCAGTTCGGCGTCGACCCAAATGCGGCCGCCGTGTTTCTGGATGATGCGTTGCACAGTAGCCAGGCCTACGCCCGTTCCTTCAAAGTCTTCCGCGCGATGCAGACGCTGAAAGACCCCAAACAGCTTGTCGGCATATTTCATGCTGAATCCCACACCGTTGTCGCGGATGTAGACGACGGGGGCGCCGCTCTCCTCCCTTTGTCCGATCTCAATGACGGCCTGCGGACGAGGCCGGGTGAACTTGACGGCATTGGAGATCACGTTCTGGAAGACCAGCCTTATCAAGCCGGGATCGCACTTCACAGAGGGCAAGGCACCGACCTTCCATTCGATCTTCCGCCCTTCCAGTTCGGGCTTCAGGTCAGCCAACACTTCGTCGACCAGTGAACTCAATCCCGCAACCCGCAGGTTGATGTCGCGCCGTCCCACGCGCGCCAGGTTGAGCAGGTCATCCACCAGCAACCCCATGCGGCGTGTGCCGTCCTCGATCCGCTGCACATGGCGCTGGGCCTCCTCCGGAAGAGCGGGGCCGAACTCTTCCGTTAAAATCTTGGAGAAGCCACTGATATGGCGCAGGGGAGCGCGCAGATCGTGGGAGACCGAGTAGGTGAAGGCTTCCAGCTCTTTAACGCTGTTGGCCAGTTCCTCGTTAGAGCGGCTGAGTTGGGTCGCGGACCGAGCCAGCTGAATCCGGCTGTAACTCAATTGCGAGATCACCTTCGCGAGCCGGGTGAGGAACGACATGCTGGCATTGACTTCCGAACGGCTAAGGCGGGTTACGGCATCCACCGCCGAGAGGTAGTCCTCCTCGTTAAAGCCATACTTCCTCGCCTGGGCACGAAAAAGTTCGCGGTCGACTTGTTCGTCCGAAAAGAAAAACTGCCCGCAATAGAGATTTCCGAGGTGATGGCCGCCCACGACGATGGGTGTGGCCGCGTCCCACATATTGTTCTTGCACTTGTAGAGCTTGAATTCTCCGGCCGGCACTCCCGCTGAAAGATGCAAGTCGCTTTCCACGCAGTTTTTGCAGGATTCCGGATGGGCGCGGTGAAACTTCACACATATATCTTGCCAGCCCACAGCCGTCAGCACCTTGCCGTGGAGATCGAGCACGGCCGTGACCACGCGCACGACGGGATAGAAATCGTTCAAGAGTTCCTGGACAGCCGGGATATCCAGAATATCGGCCAGTTCCAAATTCCCCAGGTCGCCCTCGGGGGAGAGGATGTTGTCCAGTTTGCGGCGGACACTCTGTTCGCTCTCCCTCAGTTGGAGGGTACGTTCTTCCACGCGATCTTCGAGTTCCCGGTTGAGTTGGCGAATTTCCTCCTCCGCTTGCTTGCGCTCGGTGATGTCGAGGAACGTTACCACTGAACCGGCCAACTTGCCGGCTTCAAACAGGGGATGGGACCAGCACTCCGCCGGAAAGCATGTGCCGTCCTTTCGCCAGAACACCACGTCTTCCGCGTGGTAATTTCGGCCGGCTCGCACCGCCTGCGCGATCGGACAATCCTCGGTCGACAGGCGCGTACCGTCGGGCCGCTTATGGTGGATAAGCGCGTGCACATCCTTGCCGAGGATTTCGGCGGGTGTTCCATACCCGAGAAGTTCTGCCGTCGCGGAGTTGCAGAAGCTACACCGGCCGTTCAGGTCATCTCCGAAGATGGCCTCGGCGGTGGAGTCGAGCAGGGCCCGTATGCGCTCTTCCCGCTCGCGTAGCGTCTCTTCCGCCCGCTTGCGTTCTGTCACATCACGGACCACAGTGGAGACTCCGACAATTTTTCCTGTTTCATCCCGCAATGGTGACAAGGTAACGGAAACGTCGATGCGGGTGCCGTCTTTGCGCAATCGTACCGTGTCATAGTGGTCGACGCATTCACCGCGCCCGACACTTTTGAGCAGACTATCCAGTTCGGAATGGAGTTCCGGCGGCGCCACCAACGTCAGCGGTCGACCGATTGCCTCGGCCGCGGCGTACCCATACAGCCGCTCTGCGCCCTTGTTCCAGGTAGTAATAACTCCGTCCAGCGTCTTGCTGAAGATAGCGTCGTCGGATGAATCAACAATACAGGCCAGGCGTTCGCGCGATTCCTCCAGTCTTTTGCGGGCGGACACGTCAGCAAACGTGACTCCTACCTGCCCCTCGCAAACACGGAATGCGGTCACATCGAGCCATCGATCGAGTGCTTCCTCATATCTCTCGGTATGAATGGATTCTCCACTGGCTGCCACCTTCCCGTAGGTTTCCATCCAGAATGGGTCGATGTTGGGAAGAACCTGCCGAACCGTTTTCCCCAAAACCTCGTCCTGAGACAAGCCGCTCTCTGTTTCGTGTGCGGAATTGACCGCGAGGTAACGGAAGTCGTACGGCTTGCCATCCTCGTCGTATATGACTTCGAACAGCACAAACCGAACCGCCATTTCGCTGAAGAGGACGCGATAGCGACGCTCACTTTCGCGCAGAGCTTCCTCCACTCGCGACCGCTCCGTGTCGGCACGATCAATCACGAAGCCAGTCCACACAGTCAGGGCGCCCAGCAAAGCGGCGGCGCTGACGGTCATGATGGCCACTCCAGTCCAGGTGGAATAGAGATGGCTCTCGGCCCCCATCCTTCGCAACCATGCGACTAACATTGGCGTGAGGACTGAGGCAGGCAACACCCGACGCGCCAACATCCCCGCGGCACCGCGACTCACCAGTAGCGCTCCGAGCCCCGCCTGCGTTCGCGCACACACCAGGGCAGCCGAGTACAGCATTAGAACCAGAGCGGTCATCGGAGCGATTTGGGTGTGGGTCGTGTGCTGGTCGAGCACAAAATCAAGCACGCCGAACATGCCGGTGATCATCACCGAAATGGGCAGGCTTTGCAGCAGCCAGCGGAGTTTCAGATCTCTTGCGTCGAGGAGTACTAGAGCATTCCCCAGCAAAAAGAAACTTACCCCGACAAGGGGTGGCATCAGGCCTGGTCGGATAGTCCCCGGCACGCCCGCTGCACCGGCAGTAAATAGAAGTTGGTCGATGCCGAGGTCCCACCCAAACAAGTACTCAAGCGCAGACAGCAGGCCGACCGTGCCGGCAATGGTTCCGGAAGTTTTCGCACCTAACCGCAAGACCGTCGCGGGCGCCTGCTTTTCATTCCTTTGCCACCAGAGCGCGAGCCCCAACAAGATCAGGCAGATCGCCGCATTCCCCCTCACCTCAGGCTGGCCGCTCGGAATCGACTTCAGTGTTGCAACTTGAAACGTCCAGCCGGCCAGCACCAGCAACCCGAAACCTGCCGAAAGCACGCTGCCGAATGCGGTAAATCGGGCTAGAGATTTTTCGATCGCAGGATCCGATTGCATCGCCATAGAAGCATTCCAACTGCAGCTAGCCGTCCGCGGACCCAGTATGCGGTAAGGATTCAGTGGAAACTTGTGACAACACGCACAATGCGCGCGACAAAGGCGGGGAATTTCCCGAAGTGGAACTTCGACGCGGCCGAGACCCGGCCGGTGCGGGAAAACTTTGTCCGCAATAACCGCCAGATTCCCGCCGCGCAACCGTGTGCCTTCGAAGCACGGCCTAGCTGTGGCCCGCGACGCTCAGGATCTGCACTCTTTCTCCGGCGTCAGCCCCACAAACTCGAATCCGGAATTCACGCTGGAGGGATGGCGCACGATGACGACTGCGCTCAGCGTGTGCTGCGGCAATGGGAGATCATCGTCACCGTCTCCCCTACCAGAAGGCTGCCTTACACTAGGGCGCCAATTCCTCCTTCGCTGATATCAAGGCTGATGCCGTGCGAAATTCGCACCGCATGTTCCGTCAGATGACGGAAGGTAAGCGGGACGGTAAACGGGGTACGAGGGTGTCGTCTGGCGAATTCGTAACCACAAGTTGCCGGCTGCGCATGAGTATCGAATCGCATTGCCGCCTCCTGCTGGCAAGTGATTGCGTAGGCTTTGCCCGTCGCCGGAATCTGCCGATCCGCCACCGGTGCGGGCGACCCAATCTCGCGTTCTGGGGGAGAGACTGGTCGAGATTGGGTCGACGAACCTGCTTACGATCGCGCCGTGCCGCGACCGCTGCTTCTCAGGACGGCAAACCTGCGTCCGCTTGCGACAAAGTGGCCCGAATCACGTCCAGCAGTTCGGCGTTGTCGGCCGGCTTCTGGAAAAACGCGGCCGCACCCGCCTGCAGCGCTCGCTGCTCGTTGCCCTGCGGATCGCGTGCGGTCAACACCACCACCGGAATGCTGGAGAGCTTATCGTCGCGCTGCAGCCGGTCGAGCACGACAAACCCGTCTCCTGCCGGCAAACCAAGATCCAAAAGAATCAAGTTGGGTTGCTCTTTGTAGGCTTGTGCAATGGCGGAATAGCCATCGACGGCATTGACCGTCTCGTAGTGGTTGGCCCGCAGGCGCAGTCTCAGTGCCTGCCGAAGGTCCGGGTCGTCGTCAACGATGAGGATTTTGTGCGATGCCATAGTTTGTCCTTTCTTCTTGCTAGCGATTCAGATTCAAATACTTCGTTCCGCTTTCTAGTTTTGCGTCACACTCAACTGCAGCTCAGGGTGGCATGAGCCATTTCGGTTACGCGGTCGGCCACTTCCTGCACCTGTTGCGGCAAGGAGTGACCGGCCGAAGGGTCGGGCAGAGGCACGGGGACGGCCGAAATCTCAAACTCGCCATTGGCGCTTAGTTCCGCCAGGTTCCCGATCTGCCCGCGAATCCGCGTCATCATGATTTCGGCGCGGTTCAGGTCAGTGGACGCCACCACGAAAAAGGTCTGCTCCGGGCCGGACCTGCTCATGGGCGGCAGAACCAGATCCTTGTCGAGATAGACGCAGCGCTCCAGTATTTCCAGACTGCGCTGGCAGGTTTCTTTCCAGTTGCCGCGGGGCGGTTTGGAGCGCGGCCGCAGGTCCATGCGCACCAGAACGATGGCATCCCGCAGGCGATTCTCCTGCGTAATCACCGGCGCCAGCAGCTTGGCCAGCGAATAGAACGGCAAGGTGAACGAGAAGGTACTGCCACTGCCGGGTTCGCTCGCCACCCACATCCGGCCTCCGTGCAGCCGCACCAGTTCTTTGGCAATGAACAGTCCCAAGCCCAAGCCTTTGCGATTGTTGTCCACCGCATTCGGGTCCTGATAGAGGCGTTCGAAGATCAGCGCCCGCGCTTCTGGCTTGATGCCACAACCGGTATCGACCACAGAAACACACACGAAGTCAGAATCGGTGGGCACCTGGCAGGCTTGCACCGTGACCGCGCCGTCAGCCGGCGTGAACTTGATGGCATTGTCGAGCAGGTTGATGAGCACTTCGAGGATGCGGTCGGGATCACCGTGAACGAACGGCAGGGTGTTGTCCACCCCGATCTCCATGCCCACGCCCTTTTCGCGGGCGGTGGCCTGCATCATGGCGACGGCCAGGCGGATCAATTCCGCGATCGAAACACAGCGCCGCTCGATTCGCAATTTTCCCGACTCAGCGCGGCTGCCCTCCAGCAGGTCGCGTACCATCGCTCCCAACTGGTTCACGCTCTTCAGCACCGTGCCCAGATGCTCGCGTTGCTCTATAGTCATGTCCCCAGCCAACCCGTCGAGCAGGATGCTCACGTACTGGTGAATGCAGGTCAGCGGCGTGCGCAACTCGTGCGACACGTGCGACAGGAACTGGTTCTTGAATTCCAGTTGCTGCTTGCGGCTCATCTCCAGAGTTCGCTGCAAGGCCTGGCGCTCCACGGCGTAGCGCATGGCACGGTCCAACTCACCCGTGGTGATCGCGCCCTTGACCAGATAGTCCTGCACCCCCTGGTGCAAGGCTTTCACCGCCAGCGCTTCATCGTTCTGGCCCGACAGGATGACGATCGGCACGCCCGGAGCCTTCTCCAGCAGTTTGCGAAAGGTTTCCGCGCCCTGGCTGTCGGGAAGGTTAAGGTCGAGCAAGATCACGGAAGGCGGGTTCTCGCTGAGAGATGCGAGTCCCTCGGACAAGCGTCTGACGCAACTCACGTCGACGGTCGGCTTGCTCTCCACCAAGCGCAATCGCACCAGGTCCGCGTCGCCCGGATTGTCTTCAATCAACAGCACACGGTTGGATGTTTCGCTCATCGCTTCTCCTTATGTGGCAGACTGGCAAAGCCGAGCCGGAAGTCCACCATGGATTGCACTATCGACACGAAGTCGGGCAGGTTGCCGGGCTTCCGGAGATAACAGTTCGCTCCCAGTTGGTGGCAGCGCGAAATGTCCGAACTCGCCTGCGACGTAGTGAAAATCACCATCGGAATCTTCGCCAGCCCCGGATCCGCTTTCACCTCCGCCAACACCCGGCGCCCATCTTTGCGCGGCAGGTTCAGATCGAGAACGATCAGGCCCGGGCTCGGCACTTCCGCGTATTTTCCCTGGCGATGCAGAAATGAAATCGCCTCTGCCCCGTCGCTTACCGCACTCACGTGAAAGTGCCATTTGCATTTGCCCAACACCTCGCTAGTCAAGTCAATATCGGCTGGATTGTCGTCCACCAACAGGACCTCGGCGTCAGCTTTTGTCGGTGAGATCGTATTTCCTCCGAGCTTCATGCACCGGAAGAGTGAATCTGAAAGTGGACCCTTGATTGGGCTGCGATTCGACCCAGATCCGGCCGCCGTGCTGTTCCATGATTTTCTTGCAAATCGCCAACCCGATTCCGCTGCCCGGGTATTCCTCTCGCGTATGCAGGCGGTTAAAGATCACGAACACCATCTCAACGTGCTCCGGGGCTATGCCAATCCCGTTGTCGGCGACTGAGAAAACCCATTCCTTTGACTTCTTCTCCGCCGTCACCTGGATTGCGGGCGGCTCGGCGCGACGAAACTTGATCGCATTCCCAATAAGATTCTGGAATACCTGCAACAACTGCGAACCGTCGACCCTTACTTCCGGAAGCAGCCCACAGACGATGTGGGCGCCGCTGTCCAGAATGGTGGCTTGCAGGTTCTTCAATGCAATTTCCACCACTGCGTTGCCGTCGGTGACCTCGCCATCCCTCCCTTGGCGGCCCACTCGGGAAAACGCCAGCAGATCCTGAACCAGCGTCTGCATCCGGAGTGCGCCGTCGACTGCATAGTGAATGTACTTGTCGGCATTCGCATCGAGCTTGCCCTGGTATCTCTCTGCCAGAAGCTGCGTGTAGGTGGCAACCATGCGCAACGGTTCCTGCAGATCGTGCGACGCCACGTAGGCAAACTGCTCCAGGTCCCGGTTGGATCGGGCCAGTTCTTCCTGCGCCTGCCGGTGTTCATCCCGCAGTTGTTTGTTGCGCATGGCGCGCCGCACCGACTCTGGCAAGCGCGGCAGATGATCCTTTAGGACATAGTCGGCCGCCCCTTGTTTGATGCACTCCACAGCTTTGGCCTCGCCGAGCGAACCGGACACCAGGACGACAGGAATATCTAATCCTTCCCGACGCAACACCTGAACCGTTTCCATTCCGTTCCACGACGGCAGGCAGTAGTCCGCCAGGATTATGTCGTAGCTGTTTCCCCGGATATGATCCTCAAAATCTTCTGCCGTCTGCGTCACATCGCTCTCAACGTCAAACCCGCTGTTTCGCAAAGCACGCAAGACTAGTTCGACATCGGCGGACTCGTCTTCCACCAGCAAGACCCGGAGTTTGACGTGATGCGAGCACGGAGCGGCGCACTTCACTTCGTTTTTCTCTGCAACTTCTGAACTAACGTGAATTCTCTTCAGATCGGTGAGCAGCCCACCACTGCCCGAATCTGTCGCTTCTCTGACTCCTCGCACACCTTCGCGCTCGCTGGTTTCCATTCGAAGACAAGGCCGCGGATCGCCGCCTCCATTGGCCATCGGCGTCTACCGAGAAACCTTGAGACACAAACCGAGATTCCGTCTGACCAGAAGACATCGCTCACCACCGAACTCGCCTCGCGGGTCATCGTCCCACCGGGCATGTACGATCGTGTCCGTCAGAACGGCTGAGCCACGGGCAGGACAACCTTCGTTCTCTCCTTCGAGTCCGCGAGCCGCCGATGACTTCTTGTTTGGAAGACGGGAAGGATGGGTTTCCTCATCGAAGCGCGCGGTGTCCGCTCACGTCAGCACAATGCCGAAGCGATTTCGCGAGCCATGGTCAAGGCCGGGCTACTGAAGATCTGGTCCTGTATTGCGGGCGGTATGATGAAGCACCCGGATTCTGAAGAGAACCGGAAACTTGGCTGCCATGATGAGAGCCATGGGACACAATACGTCTTTGCATCCCCAGTGCAGTTAGGCCGTTTGCCGTGGTCCTACGATCAAATTTGGCGCGTGTACCAGAAGGCAGCGAAGGCAGGCCTACCGAAAAACCTAGTGCTCTATTGTGGCCGCCACGACTTCGGCACACGAGTGCTGAAGAAGACCGGAAACCTAAAACTCGTGATGCAATCGATGGGGCACGTGGGCGTGAAAACAGCAATGAAATATCAGCACCCTGAGCTTGACAACGTGCGCTCGGCGCTGAACGACACCAACGATGCGTGCCCCCGGCCGGCGCGTGATCGAGTCCTGCTACGGCACACTTTACGGCACACCTGGAAAATCAGGTCAACGACAACTGGTAAGTGATTGAAAAGATGGTGAGCGCGGAAGGAATCGAACCTACAACCTACTGATTAAGAGTAGTTGCGTCCGAACACAATCGGATCACGCGATCACATAGTGAAATCAATTACTTCCGGACAACCAGGCCTGCACGGAAGCACTTTGACGAGGTATTGAAAAGGCTTGATTTAGCGCACACGGGATCGATGCGCACGGCACACTTACGGCACACCTTTGTCGCGCCGCAGAGTGGGTAACCCTCCCGACTGCTCAATTCACTGTCAGCGTCAACAGATAGCTTGTTTGCGCCGTGCTACTGGCAGCGTTTACGGTGATGTAGTAGGTTCCCGCCGCTGTAGGAGGAGTCTTCTGTCCTCCACCTCCTTGCGGAGATGAAGAACCTCCGCACGCAGTCATGAACGCCAGCAATGCGAAAACACCGGCAAATCTTCGTATTCTTCGGCGACTCAGCGGAACTACTAGTGGAAGGAGAGTTACGAAAAACAAAACGTAGTTCGACAATCGATTTGCCGACATTTGCCCTGCCCCTAAAATGAAAGCCGACGATCCGGCGGTTGTTGGGACGCTCACCGTAATTGCCGTCGCACTGACGCCCACTTGTACACTTGTTGGAGCAACCGAGCATGTCGTTCCGGTGGGCGCCCCTGAACAAGACAGTGCCGCTGTTCCGGTATAGCCGTTTCCCCCATCAGAAATTAGTAGTTGATAGGTCGCGGTCTGTCCCGCATGAATAGTCGCTACATTCGAAGCTCCCTGTGCCAGCGATAGTGCCACTTCCGGCCATGCTGCCATCGTCGCGAACACACCGGCCGACGACCTGCCTACACCACCTGGAGTCTGCACCGCGAGCCTCGCCGTGTAAGTGTTTGATGGCGACAGCCCGGTGACAATACCCGAAATGCCACCATCACCCGTGAGTGGCCACGTCGGCGACGAAGAGTAGGTCGACAACTGTGGGTCAGTTCCATACTCAATCCATGCAATTCCCGTGACGTTGCTTCCTCCGACGACCGCATTGCCCGCCAGTTGCGCAGAAACGGGTTGACCCAAAGCATTGATCGATCCCAACGTAACGACCGGTACTAGAGTCTGTGTTCCTGTACCGCTGACCGGGATGTTGTGCGGACTGCCTGGGACGTTGTCGACAATCGTGAGCGTCGCATTCGATAGCCCAGGAATCGGAGACAATTGCAATTGCACGAGGCAGTATGCAGCATAGGGAGGACTATATGATGTGTTCGTACAATTGCTTTGTGAGCCCACCGCAAAAGGCCCCGAGCTCAGCGTTATTGAACTGACCGTGTAGTTGGCGGAGCCAACGTTTTGCAGTTGAAGCGTCTGCGAGGTCGGAAAATTGAGCAGTACTGTGCCGAAGTCGATCGATGACGGATAAACAACGAACGGGTGAGCCGGAGAGACGTCCATGGTCACGCTGTTGGAAGTTCCTCCGCCGGGGACGGGGTTGACAACAGTTATCGTGACAGTACCCGCAGTCGCAAGCAGTGTTGCTGGAACCGTCGCAATCAATAGCTCGTCCCCTGTACCGGCAACTGACCCGCCGCTGACCTGCGTCGCTAACGGTTGTCCATTCCAATACGCTTGTGATCCAGAGACGTAGTTCACTCCGTAGACATTGAAATTGACCTGTCCCCCGCCGGAAGCCAGGGTCAGCGGCCACAAGCCATGGATGGTCGGCAACGTATTGACGAGAGAAAGCGATAGTGTGTTGGAAAATCCATTGAATGGAGAAACCACGGTGAATGGGATCGATCCTAAGTGTTCGAGCAACTGCCACGGAATTGTGGCCACGATATGACCTGAATCCGTATAGGAACTGTCCACTGGTTGCCCGTCAATCTCGACCCAGTCGTAGCTTTCAAATCCCGATCCGAGGATCGTCACGGGTGTTGGATAAACTGCCAGCGGGGATATAGCCAACGGAGAGGGGGAAAATCCGCTGATTACAGGCGTCAACTGAGCGCCGACGACTTGAAACATTCCGGGCGCGCTGTAACTGACTCCGCTTGTGTTTGAAACAGTTACGTCCTGCCATCCAACCGGGAGCACCGGCAGCACAGTCGTCAGGGTATTTTGGTCAACATATGTAGTCGCGGTCTTTGTTCCACCAAAGGACGCCGTGGCTCCGGTTTGGAATCCGCTGCCGCGGATTGTGATGGTCGCTCCGCCTGAGGGTGAGCCGAACGAAGGCTGCAGATTTCCAATCGAAAGGGGCGCCGTGTTGAGCACCATCATGGTGATGCCCGAGTTGGTCACGCCAAACAAGTAGGTTCCAGTGTTATCGATGGCGAGCATTCTGTCTGTGGCCGGGGAATAGGAAGTGACGAACGGTTCGGGAAAAGTAACACTCGCAGCTGGCTGCCATTGGTGAACGTCATCGATCTCCACCGATCCTCCCACGGCACTAACCCCCGCTTTGTAGAGCAGGGCTCCGCTCGGGTGAAAGAATAAGCTTGGAGTTCCCGTGGGCATTCCAATGTCAAAGTGCTGCTCGAGAAATCCGAGGGTGTCGAGATTAAAATCGACAAATTGCGGATAACTGTCCTGGATTCCCGGAGTAGAACCACCGTTGGTAATAATGGTGCCGTCCTGGTTGGCATCCGCTTCCACGGGCCAGCCAATCTCGTTGCTGGAAGCGGTGTACTGCGCCGTGTTCGCGTCCCAGAGTCCGGCCCTCCCCGAAATCAGGCCATTAATTCCCGTCGTAATCAGGACGTAACGTCCCTGATTTGTGGACGTCCAGGCGAAGCCCAAGTTAAGACCATCGATATCCGTGATCCAACTACCCGATCCTGCGCTGGTGTCGATTCGGAAAACGCCGCCATTTGTCGGCGATCCGACGAGTTCACCGCTGCTGGTTTCAAATACGCGCGCCGGGCTAATGGAACCGGGCGATCCGAGAGCTTTGCCGGGGTCGATATTGCTCCCGTTACTTGGATTCGTCAGATCGACGATGTGGATCAGATTTGCCCCGGCGTCGGCGATGTACAGGTTGGTGCTATCCGGCGATAGTGAAAGCCCTGCAAATTGCGAGCTCGCTAATTTCCCACCAGCAGGGACCAGCGGGGTCAAAATCCGCTGCCCGATTGGGTCGATCACCTCTACCTGATCCTTGTTGGAGGCATAGAGTTTCTGGCGTGATGAATCAAAAAGAAGAAAATTAGGACTTGTTGAAAATGGGAACAGCTTACTGGTTTGCGCGTATTGAAACGCCCCACTCGCGGTATCAGAGGTTGTTCCCGCAGTTAGCGTGACGTTTACAACACCAGGAGTTCCCGGCGGTGTTTTGGCGGTGACGATTCGCAGATTCGGAATGTTCTGTATAGACGAGATTGTGGTCACGGTAACACCAGTCGCCAAAGCGCCACCCAATTTCACAGATACCGACGACGCAGCAACGTTATCGACGCCGGTACAGAGAATCCGAACTAAATCCCCTCCTTGTGGCGATCCAACATTGTCTGTGACTCGAACGATGTGAAAAGGATCGTTGATCGGGGGCCGATTTCCAGTAGAACTCACCGTAGTATCTATCGCCACGAATATGGCACCGCCGTTTGGAATGTTAGAGTTTACTCCGTAAACCATCCCCGTGTTGTCCGCATCTTGCCAGACAGTAGGGTAGGATCCTGATTGGCTGCTGAAGTAGTTCTGTGTACTTCGGACGGCAAAAGTCGACATATCAATCGACTGCGTGGATGCGACGCCGTTTGCAGAGCCATCTCGATAGAGAGTATTTCCGTCTTTGCTAAACGCCATCGCCCCGCAACCAGATTCGTCCTGGTAGATTTCGTTATACGAAGAGTCCAGGATTACAAGAATGTTTGCGAGTCCCGCCGCCTGAACGCAGAGGGCAAAGCGGTTCGCAGTGTTATTGGCAGCTATCCCCATGATGTAGCTGTCAAAAAGACTGAATGTGTACAAAACATCTCCGGTATTACCATCTATGAACTGGACACTTCCACCCCCGTCCTCACTCCCTAGGAGGATCCTCGTGTAATCGCCGCTTCTGGCAAGCGGGCCAGAGTAGCTGTAGATTCCGCTCGTACCCAGCGCGTTCGATTCGTAGCTGAATGAATTCGTCGTATGGTCCCAGTAGGCAGTTATTCCACCGCCGGTGGAGAGACCCTCACCGGCGCGGACGAATGCATTTCCGTTGGCGGCATAAACGAAGGCTGATATCCCTAGAGCCGAGTCCGGAAAGACGATGTCATTTGTCTTGGCGAATGTACCCGTATCGAAAAACAGAATGTGCGCCGATGAAGTACCAACCGCCAGAGTACCGCCATCCGGAGAAATATCCAGCGTGGAAGGGGAAGGAACGGCAATTGAGCGAATCAGGTGGTAGTCCACGGCAGAGAGCACATCGATTCGATCTAGCTGTGTCCAGGCGGTGAAGATTTGCTGATGAACTTGATCAAAGCTAACCGTTCTGAAGTCCGGAGGGCCGAACCACGATACGTCATAGGGAATGTATGCGGAACGATTGCTAGCCGCACCGGCAGGTTTCTGCATGTGCACGAACAATAACGCAAGGACAAGGAAGGACAACCAACTATGCCAAGAGTGCCGTTTCGGGCACCTCAGCACACGAAACACAATAGCTGAACCAGAGTACTGTTTATCTAAACTCTCCGTGATTGGCTTGAAACGTGAGGCGTACATGTTCAGTCGATTATCCTTGCGGGAAGTTAAGCACCGGGCTTGCAAGGCTGTCAATGATCCTCGACACACGGCACTGTTCTGCACCAAACTCAGTCGCGTCCCGCAGTGAGCGCTCCACACGCGAAGCTTTACGCCAAGATGTATCGCGCCCCGCGGCCCTTGCCGACCTGTGCCAGGTAGTTGTCGCTGGCCAGCTTTCGCAAATGAGCTTTGACCGTATTGCGGTTCGCCCCCGTGGATTCCGGGAACGTGACCATCAAGAAATGCGCTGTGTCAGACTCGATGTGAATCGCAAGCAGGTCATTCAAGACCGTCGTTCCGGCATGAGCCTGACACAGGTCGCCAAGAAGCACAGAATATCGCGTGCCAGCGTTTGCCGCCTGATGAAAGAGGCAAGCGCCAGCCCGGTTGCTGCGGCTCCCGCCTTCGTCGGGAACGTAGTCCAGCAAGCCAGCGCTGCGGGAGTGGTTTGATGGAAGAACGGCAGATGGAAATCGTCGGAAAGGTCTTTGTCGTAGTCGGTAGCAGACGCAGTTGCCTTATCTGTGATGGCATGTTCACGCCAACGCGGGCAGCCGCGCATGCCAAGGTGCCGTGCGGCGTGGTGGTGCAGCGGTTCGCTAATAAAGAATCGTGCTAAGCTGATCGCCAATTTCGTAACAGGGTTTCGCATGAACGGCTTGAAATGACGGCAAGCACTGCTGCGACGTTTCGTTCCTCCACGATTGGCAAAGCCAGTTTGAGGGCATTGCTTGCCTCGTGGCTGGGGTGGATGTTCGACGGATACGAAACCTACGCCCTTGTCCTTGTAATGGGGTCTGCGGTTCATCAACTTTTGCCGCCTGAGCATTTGCCAAAAGCATCCGTCTACGTTGGCGGGTTACTTGCCGCGACGATGCTTGGATGGGCAATGGGTGGAGTCGGCGCGGGTATTCTTGCGGATTATTTTGGTCGCAGGCGCACCCTCATGCTCTCCATCTTGTGTTACGCCGTTTTCTCAGGGCTGGCGGCGATCTCTTGGGACTACTGGTCTCTGCTCGCATTTCGGCTTCTTACAGGTCTCGGTTTAGGTGCTGAGTGGGGGCCGGGGGCAGCCATCGTTGCTGAGCAATGGCCACCTCCGTCGCGAGGGAGAGCCGGGGGCGCTCTTCACGCTGCTCACGGAGTGGGCTTTCTGCTGGCGTCAGGCATTTGGCTAGTCGTTAGTCCGCTAGGTGGATCATCGTGGCGCTATATGTTCGTGATCGGCATCCTACCCGCCTTGTTGCTGCTTTACGTTCGGCGCTGGGTGGAGGAACCCGCAGTATGGACGGCAGCCAACCATGTACGGCGAGAGGCGGAGCAGCGGGTTCAGATGGGTAGTGGCTCTTCGCATGACAAGCAGTTAGTGCAGTTTACCGTCTCCGAGATTCTGTCGGATGCTGAACTACGCCGCCGAGTCGGGGTTTTGCTGTTGATGTCCGTCACTACTGTCGTAGGCTGGTGGTCGGCATCGACTTGGATCCCACAGTTCGCATCGCAAACGACTTTCCATTCAGGAAGCCAACCGGGACTACCATCTTCGATGATTGGGCTGATGTTCGGTTTGGGATCGGTTGCTGGCTTCCTCGCGTTGGGCTTCCTAGCTGACGCGATTGGTCGCAAACCGACAATCTGGCTTTACTACTTGGGCGCACTAGTGGTGTCGTTGTACTACTTCCTGTTCGTCCGCGAGCGACATGCACTACTCGCGATGGCTGGCGTGAACGGTTTCTTCAGCAGCGGTCAATTCGCTTGGATGACGATCTATTTGCCCGAACTATTCCCAACCCGTGTGCGGGGGACAGCCATGTCTCTGGTGTTCGATACTTCGCGTAGCATTGCTGGATTGGGACCACTCTTGGCGGGGTGGTTCGTCACACTCTTCGGCGGGATCGGCAACGCAGCAGCCGTGATGTCGCTAATCTACGTCCTCGGCCTGATAGCCACGCCCTTTGCGGGGCTAGAGACGAAGGGGAAGCCCCTCCCGATGTGAGCTTCCACCAGAGATCAGCGGACCGAAAGCTCCATGTACTCGTCCGCTCCCACGATCCTCAGCACAATCCTCACCGGAATCGGAAACCGCAGCCGTGTGGGATCGCACACTGCCTTCGGTGTGGAAAGCTGATATCTCTTCCCACGATTTTTGAGTTCGCATCCGCCTGCCGCAAGAACGTTCTTCACCCACTCCGATTGGCTGTTGTAGGTGAGCCGTTGAAATACCACATCTCCGCAGGCGCGGAGATAGATTCGATGGTCAGATAAGGATGAGTGAAGCCGAGGGTTCGACAGAGGTGTTCAGCGCGTGTCTCTCAAGCCTGCGATTCGCAGCCACAGCTTCCGGCTTCAAGTAGTCGCGGTAAATCTCCAGAATTTGCGGCGGGCGAGCCTGCGCCTTACTCGGCGTGACAACCCCCAACGTCAGAGCGAAGTACGACAGCAGGGTAAGGCACTTTGCCGTGGCACTCATTGCAGTTCATTCTATGCAACCGTACAGCCGAGCATGCGGCAGATTTTGCTCATCAGTTTGGCAGCAACCTCCAACCGGGAATCTAGGCGGTAACCACCGTCGCTTTCTCCACAGGCTGCTTTGCCGGAGCCAGCGCGACCAGCACGACACCAACGATCGCGAACACAACCACGCCCGCAAGTTCTTGGCGCTGGATCACATTTCGGTATTCCTGCACCGCCATTACCCCGGCGTGTGCAACATTTGCCCAACCGCCGAAGGCGATCAGGCTGCGGTTCGCGGCTGGGTCACGCACCGCCAGCAGCAAGAAAATTCCGAGCGTGACATAGATGCTCATTATCATTGGCACCGCAGGTTCTCGCGAGAAAAACATTGTCAGCGGATAAACGCCAGCGCAAAACAGCAATCCCACCACCACAAGCACGATCTTGAGCGCACGTTCTCGATGCATGATGCCCCTCCTCGTTACTCCACGCCGCTGATCGCCCAGATGTCGCCTCCCTGCGGACGGAAGCGGTCAAACATCACCCACCTGCCGTCCGGTGACCAGACCGGGTAGTCGATCCTGACGTCCGGGTCGGGGAATTCGTGGACTTTTTCGGGCTTTCCTCCACTCACCGACGAAACCCAGAGCACCCGGTGTCCTACGACATCCATGATCCGAGTACGATCTGGCGAGAAAGACATGTGCGAGCCGCCCATCATCGTTTCCGCAAACGGCTGCGGTTCGCCTCCGCTGACGGGCACCTTCATCGTTGCAGGCTTTCCGCTACACGTGCAGCGAAAGACGATGCCTGACCCATCGGGACTCCAGAGCATGAAGTGCCCTGTCACGCCAACGTTCGTCAACCGACGCGGGTTGCTGCCGTCAGAGTTCATGACCCAGACCTCAAGGCGACCGCTCTGGTCGGACTGGTAGGCGATGAGCGTTCCGTCTGGGGAGTAGAACGCATTGACGTTCACTCCTGAATTGGACGTGAGGCGCTTCAAAGCTCCGCTCGCGACCTCCACCTCCCAGATGTTCGGGCTTCCCGAACGGGAGGAGAAGAAGGCAATCCTCTTCTCATCCGGCGACCAATTGGGCTGGAAATCGCCTCCGTGTCCCGTGGTGAGTTGCCGCGTACTTGAGTCAGCGAGCGTGAACAGCCAGATGTTCATGTCTCCGGCGCGGTCGGAGTTGAAGGCGACCATCTTGCCATCAGGCGACCATGCACCTCTGCTGTCTTCTCGCGTCGTGCTGATCACCGCGTCAGGGGTGCCGTTTGCGAGTCCGGTTTGCGGGGAGACGGGGAGCTTCCAGATGTCCGCGTTCTGGCGCAGCGTAACATAAGCAAGGCGCTTGCCATCCGGCGAGACGGCGACTTCAACGTCCTGTCCCGCTCCAGTGGTCACCTGCTGCAACGTCCCGCCAATGGTTCCGTCCGCCCTCACTGGCGCTCTCCAGATGTTTATCCCGCCGCTTCGAGACGACGAGAAACAGATGAACCTGCCGGATGGCGACCACGAAGGGCGTATGTTGGTTAGGGAGTCGTTGGTGATCCAGTTCATCTGCTTCGAGTCGAGGTTCACCGTCCGAATGTCGAACTTCGTCCTCGCAAGATTCTGGAAGACGATCTTCTTGCCATCGGGAGACCATGCAGGCGCGACATGGGCAACCTCCTCGCTTGTATCGGTCGTGACCTGCTGAGGGTTGTGACCTTGGCGGTCGAGCAGCCAGATGCGGCGCGGACCTGCCCATGAGGCGTCCACAGCCATGCGCTGACCATCGGGCGAATACGCGGGGTTGAAGGCGTTCTCGACGAGCTTGCTTTCCGCGCCGGACGCAAGGTCGAGCACCCATACGTCCCCGTCTTGGAACATCCCGAACACGTCGCCGGGCTGTAGCTTCACGCCGGGCTGGCGGGCACGCACGAATGCCACCTGCCTTCCATCGGGCGACCATGTCGGCTGGAGTTCGTCAGAATCACTATGTGTCAGTTGCGGGTCCTGACCGGAAGCCAAGTCCTTTCGGAAAATCTTCCGGACTGCGCCGACCTCTCCTACGTGCAGCAGCGCGTTGCCGTCAGGAGACCACGCTGGATATTCTTCGATTCCCCCGGCGAATGTCACTTGCGATAGCGTAGTGTGCAGTGGCGTCCCCGCGCCTCTCCACTGTGTTCCGATCACCAAGAGTAGAGCGATGACCGCGATTCCGCACGATGCGGCAAGGATTCGCCAAGATAACAACCGCCTAGGCGTCGTCGTTAACTCTCCAACTTGTACCCGCGCCGACTCCGAATCCCGCTTGAGCCGTTGCAGGTCGGTGCGGATTTCAGAAGCATGCTGATAACGAAGATCGCGGTCTTTTTCCAGCGCCTTGTTGACGATCTCTTCGAGGCGCGGCGGCACTTGGGGATTCAGCCGTCTGGGCGTAACGGGAGTGCGGTTCAGAATTGCCTCAAACACCAGACCAGAGGTATCGCTGCCAAATGGCAAGGCGCCGGTTGCCATCTCGTACAAGACAGCGCCGAAGGAGAACAAGTCAGTGCGGGGATCGAGTTCCTGCCCCTTGACCTGCTCGGGCGACATGTAGGCGACGGTGCCGAGCGTCGCACCGGGACTAGTGAGATGGTCATCGCTAATTTCCAATGTCGGAGCGCCCTCAGGCAATGCTGGTGCCTTTAGTGAAACCTTCGCCAGCCCAAAGTCCAGAATCTTGGCGTGACCCCTTTTCGTCACGAAGATGTTCGCGGGCTTAATATCGCGGTGGACTATGCCCGCCGCGTGCGCAGCGTCCAACGCATCGGCGATCTCGATGCCCAACGAAAGCGTAGTGTCCACGTCCAGTGGCTTTCCCGCGATACGTGCCCTCAAGGTCATGCCCTCCATGAACTCCATGACGATGAACGGCTGACCGTTTTGCTCCCCGATCTCGTGTATGGTGCAGATGTTCGGATGGTTCAGAGATGATGCAGCCTTGGCTTCCCGCTGGAAGCGGCTGAGAGCCTGTGCGTCATTGGCGAGTTCATCGGGAAGGAACTTTAGGGCGACATGGCGACCGAGCTTGAGGTCTTCTGCTTCGTAGACGACACCCATGCCCCCACCACCGATCTTGCTGAGGATGCGGTAATGGGAAACAGTCTGCCCCACAGGTTGAGACGGAGTAGCCACTGGCGAGAATGGTACGGGGAGGCTTAGGGTGGGGTCAATCGCTTAGCCCATGAGTCGAACGTCCGGCAAAACCGGGTCGCGTGATCGTTGCCATTACCTTGCGCTCCCAAACAAACTGAAAGAGCATTTGACGGCTATGGAGGAAGCCGAAACAGAAGCAGAGCCGAAGCAGCAACAATCCAAGCCGAAGACCGATACGATGCCAGAAACCTTTGCCGACTTGGTCGAGGATTGGAAAGAGACGGACGGTCCGGGGATCATGAAGAAGTCTCAGACTACGTTCGAACACTACGAGGAAGCGTTGTCAGCTTCGATGACTTCAATCAGAAAAAGCTCGCGGACATTCAGCGTAAGGACGTAGTCAACCTCCTTAACAAGCAGGCGGAACGATACTCCGAGAGTTCGTTGCGAACGATGCGAACCGTCCTGAGAAAGGTTCTCAACTCTGCGGTGCAGAACCAGTACATCGTGCGTCCGTACGGATGGCTGGACAAAATCGCACTCGCCGAAGCTCACGGACGCAAGGTGGTGAGAACGGAGCTAACGCCCGAACAGAGCATTGGTATCATCGGCAGATTGAAACCGCCATTTGATACCTTCGCACTGCTTCTTGCCTGCCTCGGACGCCGGAGCGAGGAGGCTGCACCATTGCAGCCTCATGATCTCGATGACGACTGCGTACTGCACTTTCGACGCATCGTTTACAAACGCCGAGTGGTGGAATTGAAAGAGGACGAGCAAATCCACACGCCGCTCGATCCAGTCGAGTACGCCGAACTGATTCAACGCATGCGTAAGCTGGGCGAGGGGAAGAAGTGGATTTTTCAGAATCGTGCAGGAACGCCTATCGACCATAACAACGGTCGTAGGCGTTACCTCAAACCGGCAGCAGCGGCGGTCGGAGTGCAAGTCGGCGGCTGGCATGATTTCCGCCACACGCTGTCACGGACCTTGCGTCGTGCTGGCGTCCACCCAGTCGTTATCAAGGACACGCTCCATCACAGCAAAGTTGATCTGGCGATGAACGTATACGACAAAGCGAGCGCCGAGGACATCCGTGCGGGTCTTCGGGTAGTGAGCAAGAGTTTGCTGGGCAGCGATTTGCTACCAAAGGATTTGCTACCAAGCAATTCGAAGCCGGATGAGGGGAGTGAGAGTGCTGCTTAAGTCCTGTGCTTGCAATCAAAGATGGTGAGCGCGGAAGGAATCGAACCTTCAACCTACTGATTAAGAGTCAGTTGCTCTGCCAATTGAGCTACGCGCCCACGGTGGGGATTTGGCTGGGGGGCAGCCAAAATTATAGCATTCACTCGATAGTGGCTGTTGAAATCGGAGCGTTTCGCCCCTTGAATTCGGGTTGTCGCAAAGAGGCTCGTCTTCTTGCTGTACAGACCATACTTGAACTACGAGATTGAGATCGGCGGATCGTCTGGGCGTGCGCTTCAAACGTTAGCCCTGTTTCGAAGACATGGATTATCGTCACCGCAAAAGTTGCGGGGATTTATGGGCGCTGCCGTACCTGCGCAGGGAGCGTACGCGATCCTTCGTTGGCTGCAGGCCTGTGGGCCGGCGGACTCGCCACAACTGGAGGACGGTGCTCGATCGTACCTATTACGGGTGCTTCATTCATACCGTCGAAGTAGGCGATGGAGGCGAACTTCTGCTCGCTGCACATTCGGTCGATCAGGCGTTGCTGCCAGCGCGAAAGCACGGCGTGCGGAAGAATTGGAAAGTGGCGGAACATCCAGAGCAGATATATGCGCTGCAGGAAAGAAGGCATAATGCATCGCGGTCCAATCGGCGTCTGCACTTGTATCACGCCGGCCGCGAGTTTCTCGATCAGCATATAGGGCCCACCCGGAACCTGAAAACTATGAATGCAATTCTAGGGCCGCCATTATTGCATCCACAGCGATGCCATGGGAAGCTTTTTTTCACGGATTCCGCACTCAGAAGGGCCGGAGTACGGACTGGTCGGATCTCAGGAGTGAAGTTTTTGGGACAACCGGCCCGGAAGGATTCCTGAACTGGTTCTGGCCCACACCCGTCTACTGACGCAACCTGGCTGCGACTAGACCGTAATTTCGGGCAAGATGTCCATTCGTTGGATCTGGGCTGCCACCCCAAACTCGGAGCCCTCTTCCTCGACCCGGACGATGGTCGCCTGGCAGCACACCCAGCACTTTTCGCCCGAGGTGAGTTCGGGGGGTAGGATCAGCACCAACTCGACGTCGGCACCCTTCTCCATGCGAGTCTTAGTGTAAAGAAAGACGCCGTTGGCGCTGACATCGCGGGTCTGACCCGTATGGTCGGTCCCCTTGGCTGTGCGCACGCGGGTGGGAACGCGAGTCGCGATTCTTGTTCCAGCGCGGCGCTCGGTGTCGGCGTCCATCGGCTCAGAGATGTCCAATAACTGTACACCAGGCGTCAAGATTCGGGAGGCGATCCGCGAGATTTCGATGACAAGTCGCCGAGACTCTAAATATTCGGTCTCTTCGCGCGAATGGCAGGAACGATCAGAGCCTGCTCCATGGTTGGCACGTTGGTGCCGCGCAGCCTTGCCTCTATTTCGTGCAGCTTCTCGGTCCGCATCGTCTGATAGTAGGCCTGCACCAGGAGTTCCATGGTGAACGGATTGTCCTGATCCTCCTCGAGGTGCGCGATGCCCTCTTCGTATTTCTTCTGGTCCATCAGCAATGCGCCTGCCGCACCGTGATACGAACTTTGGATCACGCGATTGCGGCTGCCGTTGGCCATGGCCTCAAGCTGATGCAGAGCTTGATCTGCCAGCGGCTGGTTGCCGGAGCGGGCAGCCCGCACGGCGCGGTTACGGAGGATGCGCGACAGCTCTTCATCGCGGTCGGAGGTTGAAATCGTGGCGCGATGGCTGAGGGATTCCTCTGCCAGTTTGAGATACTTCAGGGCGACCTTGTCGTCGGTCTGATACTCGGCCATGTGGCGCTGGGCCTGAGCCTCCTGCAAGTCCTGCTCCTTGGCGTGCGCGGTCTCGGCGATTTCCTGATATTCCTTGTCGGCCTCGGCGTAGTTGCCGTCGCGGACGAAGGTCATCGCCTTCTGCATGCTGTAGGTGAGGCTGTCGGCTTTGCTGGGGGCGAAGCGGATGGCTTTGTCGTATTCGATGCGGGCCTGCCCCTGATTGCCCATCAGAGCGTAGGTGTCGCCGAGACCGAGTTGCGAGCTTACGAAGGCGGGATCAATCTTGAGCGCGGCGCGAAAGTGGGTGAGCGAGGCTTCGAAATTCCCCGCCATGCGGAGCAGTTCTCCGTAGGAATCTTGCGGGTTGGGCTCTTTGGGCAGCAGGGCAACATAACGGTCCATGTCGGCGAATGCCTTCGCAAACTGGCGGTTGCGGGCTTCTACATAGGCGAGATCGTTGAGCGCGGCAGGAAAGTTCTTGTCGACAGCAAGCGCCTTTTGAAGGAAGTGCTGCGCCTGATCGCTGCCGTTTTCTCCCATGAGCCAGTTGGCGGCGAGATAGAGCAGATGCTTGTCCTTGGGATACAGCTCGAGCATGTCGTTCATGGCCGTTATGCCACCGAGGAAGTCGCCCTCCTGCACCTTGGCGATCCAGGCAATCATCAACTGTTCGCCGGGAGTGAGTTTGGGCGCGAGTTCCCTGGCCTTGGCGCGAGCTGCGCTGACTTCTTCCGGATTACCGCTGTTGAAAGCGATCCAGGCCCATGCGACAGCCAAGTTGGGGTCTTCTTTGACGGCCGCGCGCCAGTCGTCGTTGCAGCGCTCCAAGTAGAGGTTCTCGTAGTCGGCCATTCCCTTTTCATACAGCTCGCGCGCTTTGGCCGACGAGGTCGTCACCGGCAGTGTGGCCGACTCGGCTTTCTTGAGGTGGTGCGCATAAAGTGGAGCAGACAGGCTGAGGCCGAGAGTGAGAGCGGCAAGAGTCTTCATCATCGAGGTGCGGCGAGCCATGAAGAAAGTCTCCGGAATAGAGCTTCGTGGGGAGGGCGATACTAGACGAGGGTAACAAAGGCGTAATCGGGGGAGCAGGTGACGGAAGACCTGGGACGAGTGGGAATGTGGGCGTGATTTAGGACATGGCCGTTTGGGGCTTGTATTGGCGAGAAAGAAATCGCGGTAGGAGCGCACGGATTCTATTTTGGATCGGTTATTACTGATTTGTTAACCCACCCCCCTCCCCCTGATCCATTGGAATCATCGGGTTAGCGGGAAACTGCCCGCAATATCTTGCGCCTCAGCAGTTTGGAGGCAAAATCTCGAAAACAAACAAGATCGTTATGGGCGCCAGGGTTGTGGCCCGCTTGCGCATGGCGATGATCCATCAGCTCGGGTGTGGAAGGCAAGGTTGGATGTCACAATGCCCTGTGAATTCCGGGGGTGAGATAAGAACAATTCCCTGGGTGTCTGCGCTGAAAAAGTCCCGAGTTGCGAGAGATGCGAAATTCCCACTTGTCGCAAAAGCGGCGAGAAATGGGGCACCCCAGTTTCATCTGCTTTGGTGGGCCGAAGGACAATGCGGCGTCGACGCTGAAGAAGCAGCGGAGCTGCGCTCCGCCGGACAGCCGAGGGCGGCTGTCCCCAAGGGGCGCGGGGGATCGTGCCGTCCCGCCGGGCGGACGAGGGCGTCCGCCCTACACAGAACAGCCGTGCCCTCGGGTTAGAAGGTGATCTTGGCAGCGAACTGCACGCCGCGCGGGCCGCCTCCGCCCAGGAACGGATTGCCGATGCCTACGTCGCCGGTCGCCGTTAGGGCGTAGTAACCGCTGTGGCGGCCGGTGGCGGCGTCGGGCGAGCCGATGTTGCCAATGAAATTCGGCAAAAGAGGATTCGAGAAGTTGGGATGATTGAGCAGGTTAAAGAACTCGGCCCGAAGTTGCATGGTCACGTGTTCCCCTAGCCTCGTGTCTTTAAAAACGGAGAAGTTGAATTCCTTGAAGCTGGGGCCTTTCAAAGAGTTGCGGCCCAAATTTCCAAAGTGCCGTGTGCCGGGGACGCAGTTGGTCTGGTCTGCCGATCCGTCGTTGCCTTGTGGATTGCCCCAAGTACAGGGTGCGGCGAACGATGAGAGGTTGAGATACTGTGCCGGGTTCTTGGAATACACCATGGGGCCAGTCACATCGGGGCGATCGTAGCCCTCGCCCGCGCCGGAATAATCCCCCTGAAACTCGTAGTTCAAGTGCCAGGGCTGTCCATCCTGCAAGTTGACTACACCATCGAAGCCCCAACCGTTCGTGAGCTTCGGTAAAGCGCCCCCCATCTTGGGGAACTGGTAGGTGAAGTTCCAAGTGAAACGGCGGCGAATATCGAAGCTGGAGTTTCCGCGGTCTCCGGCCGGATTGGTGCTGTTCTGAGGCTGCGCCTGGTTGGGCTCGAAGTCTTCGAGATCGCTCGCAGTATCGATAGAGTGCGACCACACGAGGTTGGCCTGCGAAGTCAAACCGTGCCAACCACTAGTTCGCAGGCTAACCTGCAATGCATTGTAGATGGAATTGGCGGAAGACTGTTCCTGGTTGAGGTAGAAGAAATTGGGGGCGAAGGTACGTGGAACGCCGTAACCCGAAGGACAGTAGGAACCGTTGGCTTGGTCCGGAACGCAGGCCAGATCCGCAGCTGTGATCTGCGCCTGAGTGGGCTGATTGATGTCCTTGAACTGAAACAGCTTCGTGCCCTTCGCTCCTACATATCCAACCTGGAGCACAGTCTTGGTTCCGAGTTGCTGTTGAAGGTTCAGATTGAAGTTTTGGATGTAAGGCGTTCGCATTTTCGGGTCGACGGCGAAGAAGTCTCCTTCGGGGCCGTATCCCGAATAAACCGGACTTCCCGCGGTCAGCGGTACCAATGCCAGCCCTGTGTTCGGATCGGTGGCCACGCTGCCGGTGGCTAGAGCTTGCGACCCCAACCCGGGATAGGCCGGGCCCGGACAGAAGACGCAGTTCCACGGCAGGTGGCCCAGGAACATATCCTGGGAAAATGCGTCATAGAACAATCCCCATCCGCCGCGAATCACGGTTGTTCCCTTACCGGTCAGATCATAGGCAAAGGCCGCGCGGGGCGCGAAGTTATTGAGATCTTTGCCGTAGAGTTGGTGGGTGGGAACGTTGTTGTCGCTGACAGGATCAAACGTGTAGAACAACCCCGCTTTCTCGCCCGTGACCCCAAAATAATCCCAGCGCAAGCCATAGTTGAATGTCAGCCGAGAGGTTGCACGATAACTATCCTGGATAAAGAAGCCGTGGCTGTTCTGGAAAGTGTGTCTTTTCGAATTCCCCTGCACCTGCTTACCGCCATCGGGAAGACCCTGCAGGAAGCTTGTCAAGTCAGGGAAACTCAGGGTGCCGCGGAAATTGTGATCGATGACCTGCATGATCGTGGTACGCCGGAATTCGTAGCCAAATTTCACATCATGCTTTCCCGACTTCCACGAATAGTTGTCGACGAAGTGCCAGTTCGAATCCACGCGGTTGCGGGGGATGGAAGTGGTGGCGCCGATCTGGGAGAAACCTCCGACGCTGATCGCAGGGAGACCGGCGTCATATGCGGTCACGCCCGTATCCAATCCAATCGAATTCGGATTGAAACTCTGATCTTGCGGGAAAAATCCTTCCGCGAATCGATTCCAGCCCAGCCGGGCTTCGTTCACCTGGTTAGAATTGATCACTTTCACATAGGAGAGCGCGATCAGTTGCACGCGCGTCGGAGTTACGGTATTGAAGCCGGGTAGGAGACCACCAGCCAATTGCGCGAAGGGGAAACTCTGGCTGCTATCCCCGAAGTAATAGCGCCCGGTAAGCATGTTGTTGGGATTAAAGTTCTCGTCGATTTTGCCGATGAAGCTGTCCACCCGATTGAAGAAGGCTGTTGAGGTGGAGAGATTATTCGCACTACAACCGGTCGTATCTGTGGACACACTTGAGATATTGGGCGTGGGCCAAGGCTTGCGGGCCAGCAATGCGGTGGCAACCGGATTCACCGTCCCCCCCGCACCGACGATGCTGGCCTCGGTCGCGGCTATAACCGACGGATCGGGCACACAGGTAGTTCCCGCCTGCGAACCGTTCTCGCGCTGTCCTTCGTAGTCCGCATAAAAGAACGTCTTGTCCTTAATGATGGCGCCACCCAGGGCCCCGCCGAATTGGTTGTTGTTGAATGGGCTCTTAGGATCGGGGGCAAGGTTGAAGTAGTTGCGCGCTCCCATCTTGCCGCTGCGAAAGTACTCCAGCAAAGAACCATGCCAATCGTTGGTGCCGCTCTTGGTGACGATGTTGATGACCGCGCCGCTGTTGCGCCCGTATTCGGCCTCGTAGTTGGAAAGAACGCGCAACTCAGCAACCGCGTCGAGCGGGAGGATGGTAGCAGGATCGCCGAACACTCCGGCTTCGTTGATGGCCGGATCATTGCGATATCCGTCATTCATATCGGTGCCATCGAGCAGAAAGTTGTTCGCCCGACCGCGGGAGCCATTCATGGAAAACGTTCCGTAGGATCCCGGAGAATCAGAGATCTGATCGGGAGATCCGGCTACGCCCGGGTTGAGGTAGATCAACTTCTGATAGTCGCGACCGTTGACGGGAAGGCTCTCAATCGTGTCTGAGGTCAGTGTGCCGCCAAGTTCGGCGGAAGTCGTCTGAACCTGGGGCAAAAGATCACCGGAGACTTCGACCCTGGTTGCGACTTCGCCCGGTCTCATGGTGGCGTCGACGCGCCGTTCGGTGGCTACGTCGACGGTCACGCCAGTGGCGATGAAGGTCTGGAAGCCGGCATGGGTGATGGTTACGGTGTACAAACCGATGGGCAACTCGGGTACGGAGTAACTGCCGTCGGCGCTGGTTTCGGTCGCGCGCTCCAGTCCCGTGCCGGTGTTTTTCACGGCGACCTTGGCTCCGGCGATGACGGCGCCGGAGGCGTCGCTGACGGTCCCCAGAATGGTACCGCGGAAGGTCTGTGCCGACAGGCTCACGGCGGCCAGAAGGACAAACGTCAGCATGGTGCGCGCTCTCATTGGGTCTCCTTGATACTGATCATGGTTCGGCGAGTAGCCGTTGCTTGCAGGAGGCCAGACTATCCTTCGGCCTGTTTCTGGGAAGGCTCACAATTCCTTGTGCATTAACGAGATGCACCAGCCCGCAAGCAAACTGTTAGACGGAAACATTAACGAAAGCTGTTCCCTACAGTCAACTAAGGAGTTATGTATGGGAGCGATAGATTTTGTGGATGGGAGAGGCAGCAATCAGCATTCAGCACTCATCCGGGAAGACGTCCCGCACAGCTCAATTCCTGCGATGAGGATCAGCTTAGGCGGGCTGAATGCTGAGTGCTAAATGCTGAATGCTCAGAAGGTAAAGGAAACGCCGCCGCGAACGGAGCGCGCAGACTGCACAAAGTAGACGGTCTGACCGTCCTGGCCGAGGACGGGAACATATCCCTGTGCCAGCAGGTTGCGTAAATCGACAATGGCTTCCATGTGCCCGGGCAAGAATCCCAAGCTGGGGATCGGCTGGCGGACGAAGACATTCAGGAAGGGATCGCTTTGTCCGGGTGAGGAGTTGAACATGTCAACTGGGGTGATAGCCGGGCCATTCACCCAGCGATACGACGTGATCCAGCGGGTGTGAGTGCGCGGGACCGTGCCGCTCAGTTTGCCGGAGACCGCATGACGGCGCTGTGTGCCGATGAACTGCTGCGCGGAGTATAGAGGGACGTCAGGGCGAGCGAGATCGAGAACGCCGCCGAACGAGTAGTCCAACGTGGCTGTAAGGTCCGTCGAAAACTTGTGCTGCAGCACGAGCCGCATACCGCTGGTATCGAGCTTCTTGCCAGCGTAGCTGAAGGTACCCGAGGTGACGTCGGGGAGCAGAAATCCGCCGGCCGCCGTAACTTCGCCCGTACCGGTCAAAACCGGGTCGCTTACGCGATCGGAAAAAACGGCGACCTGGAGGTTGGTGCTTCCCAACCGCTGCGACACGCTGAGTTCCTGATGATGCGCCCGCTCGACTTTGGGAGCGTAGCCCAGAAGGCTGACCCGCGGATTTGACTCGCTCAAGTCCGCCGGCGAGGAATCGAAACCCTTCTCGTTGCGCGGATCGGGCCGGGACGTGGCGTAGTCGTATTCCAAAACTGTGTTTGGAGAAAGATGGAGGTCGGCCGAGCCGTAGGGGCGAAAGGCGCTGACGTGCCCGAGGAACTGAATAGTCTGCAGCTCGCTGCCAAATTTGAGTTCCAGAATGTCGCCGAGGGTGAGGTTGTCGCTGGCCGTCAGCGCTAACGCCTGCAAGGCCGCATTATGCAAGTTGGGATCGGAAGGAGCAAACCGGTGCACCGTCAAACCGACTGAAGGCTCTGAGCCATTCGCGAGTTGGCGCGAATAACCGGCGTGCAGAACGGCCGCGGGCAGGCTCTGTCCGTAGCCCACATCGCCGCTGAAGGCTAAACGCCCGCTGGAAAAAATTGAGCGCTCGAGCGTGAAGCCGGTGCTCATGTCCGAGCCAGTGCCGTAACCGCCAGCTTGGGAGCCCGCGAGGAACGACAATGTACCGCGCAATTCGTGGTTCTGCTGTTCAGCCGGGAAAGTGGGATCGTCAAAAACGCGCAGGATGGGACGATTCGCGACCGAGCGCAGGGTCCACTTCCAGTCATCTTCATCCGGAAGCGGACGGACAGGACCGAGCTGCATGACGTCCAGCAAAGTGCTCAAGGTGACGTTGACGTTGAGGCTGATGCCGGGGCGGACACCAATCTTTTCGCGCAGGGCGGGCAGGAAAGAAGGCGCCGTGACTTTGAGGGTGTACAGGCCGGGCAGCAAGCCGTTCGCGGTGTAGAATCCGGCGGCGTCACTGAATACGGTGAGAGTACGATTGGCGACGCCGAGGATCTGCACCACCGCACCCATCTGCGGGTCGCCCGAGGCATTCCGCACGTAGCCAGAGATGGCACCGGACCGCTCGACCGCCGAAGCCGGCAGGCAAAGGCCCAATACGATCACCAAAGTTCCGAACTGGCGCAGTCTCACACCACCCCACCCCCTGGGGGGAATCGCAGGGAGTTACTCTACCGCAAACACTGCAGACGGACCAATTGTCTGCTTCGAGATATTGTCGTTCACCTTGATCTCAATCTTGTAGACGCCGGGTTGCAGGTTGGCGGGCACGATTGATTTCTGCAGCGTCACCTGTTCACCCACGTTGCCCATGGTATCGGTGGACTCGGTTTTCTGGACCACCTGTTTGTTTGTAGCCACGTTGACGATGTCGTACTCGAACGTGGCGGAAGGCTTGTGGGTCTTCTCGTCCAAGCCCAAATTGTAAACCTGCATCCAGAAATTCAGCTTCTGATCTTTGTCTCTCTTGAACAATGCCGGCTTGCCGTCGGCGGGAGGTACGCGGGGCCGCACCTTCATGGTGCCGATGACGAAATTGCCGGTGCCGATCGCTTTGGTCGGAACCGGTTCCATCTGATCAGCGACGATGAGAGTTGAGGTCGAGAGCTTGTCGTCGGAGTAATCGGGAACTACGATGCTACGGCTCCATGCGCCCTTGCGGTCGCCGTTGACGTCCTTCACGGCGATGTTCAATTTATAGCGTCCCGGACGCAGCGGCAGGGCCTTGTAGTAGACGGAAGCGTTTTCCGCTGTGCGGGGCAGGAGTTCGGCAGGGACGTCCACCTGCACCGTGTCTTCGAACGTCTGAACGATTTTGCCGGTCAGGGTGGACAGGCGGGCGAAAATATTGGCCGTTCCGCGCTGCACACCGTCCTTGTTCACGAAGGTGATGTCGCGATTCTTCATCTGAATCGTGATCGGCACCAGCGCGGTGTCGCTGGTGACTTTCACGAAGTCCACGTGCACATCGAAGGGCATGGGATTCAGAATGACCTTCGAGTTGACGATCTCTTCGAGGTCTTTGAATTTGACTTGCGGAGCTTGCTGCAGCTTGGCGAACTGTTCCAGACGATCAAATTCCTTGGTCTGCAAGTTTGCGCTGTCCGGGCCGAGTCCCAGCCGCTCGAGGCCGCTTCCGTTGAAGCGCTGCGACTTGTTCGACATGCCCATCTGCTCCCATTGAGTAAGGCCGGCGTTCGGGGTCATCAGCAGAGCGTCTTTCTCGGAGCGGTCTAGGGTCATGTGGTACTCGCCGCACATGCAGGTGTCGACGAATTCGATGATGACTTCCTGTCCGATGTTATCGATGTAGCGGTAGCGCCAGTCTTCGAACGGGAAGGTTGAGGTCTCTCCCCCGCCTTCTTCCATCGGGCGCTCGTAGGTTCCGCCGGAAGGATGAGAGTCGATCTCGTCCGGCTTGCCGTACACGATGTAAATCCGGCCACGATCCGTTTTCCAACCGGGCACACCGGCTGCGAAATGCTCGTTGGCGTAAGCAATGCGCTGGTAGTGCTCTTCTTTGTATTCGTTTTCTTCAGTATCGGGGGTGGGATCGCGGCGCTGCCAGAAGGCCTCGATGAAGTTGTCGCGCTCTTCGTCGTTGGAGAGCTGCTTGAAGGCGGCGCGCTCTTCGTCGGTGATGATGTAGACCACGTCCTCTTCGAGCCACTTTTTGTAGGGCTTGCTCAACTCCACTTTGAGGGCGCGCTCATTCTTCTTCTTTTGCTTGGCATTGGGAGGGCGCTTGAGGGGATCTTGAGCTTCGTCGGTCGGCTGCGCCTGGGTTGTGCCAGCCGTATCTTTGGCTGATTTGTCGACGGCCGGCTTGTCGGCAGGTTTCTGCTCCTGGCTGTCGTTATTCTGGGCCAAGGCACCCGAGGTAACCAGCGCCGCCGATACCAGCAAAACTCGCAGAGAGGATTGATTCCATGCTACCCGGAACATGAGAGGGACTCCTGCCAGACAACCGTCGTCTACGTATTCTAGGCCCTTTACTTGTGGGAAAGCAAGGTTAAGTCGTGCCCCGAGAACCAATTAAAACGTACCGCCACCGTCTTCGTTAGAAGCGGCGGGTGCGGCCTTGAGTTGCCTGATGCCGGACGCAAAAGCAGCAATGCCAAGCGGTGTCAATAGGGCTATAATGGCAGGTTCCGGGGGCAGTAGCAGTATCTCTCCACCGCAACGGGTCTCGGCCACTTCTGGTTACTCCTGTTTTTTGGTTAGTCCTGTTTTTCTGGCGGGAACTTTCTTGGCGACAGGATCGTAACAGAGAGTGTGTGTCCGTCACCATGGGCCGTACCGTACTCAGGCTTTTTGCATAAGTTGAGCCTGTGGCAGGGTTTGGCCTTCCTTCGTGGAGATAAATTCCCCGGACCGTGACGGTAACCAATGAAGCTCTGGAAAAAACTACTTATCGGAGTGGGCCTCGTCGTCTTCCTCGCTGGTATTGTCGGCTTTACCGTCTACCAGAGCCGTAAGAATGTGGTGACGGTGCAGACCGGGAAAGTGCAGCGGCAGGATCTGGCAACCATTGTAAGTGCTTCGGGCGAAATCAAGCCCAAGACTTACGTCAACATCGGCGCCAACGCATTCGGCAAGATCACCCACCTGTACGTGAAGGAGGGGGATCAGGTAAAGAAGGGTCAATTGCTGGTGCAACTGGAGAACGTGCAGTCCTCGGCAGACGTGAACGCCAATGAAGCTGCTCTGCAGGCGGCGCAAACCGACGCCATCGCAGCCGACGCGGCCTTGAAAACGTCGCAGGCCGATATGCAGCGCGCGCAGGCGGACTACGACCGCAACAAACTGGATTGGGACCGAGCACAGAGCCTATACAAGGATGGACTCATCTCCAAGTCTGATTTCGACAGCCGCAAGAATGCATGGGCCACGGCCGATGCGGGCTTAGTTCAGGCCCAGGCGCGTGTCGCCCAAGCCCAGGCACAGCACGACTCGGCGGACCGGCATATAACCCAGGCCGGCGCCAATTTGAGGCGCGTGACCGACGTGCTGCAGAAGACCAGCTACAACGCGCCCTACGACGGCGTGGTCACGAACCTGCCGGTTCGCGAAGGCGAATCGGTGGTCATCGGAATCCAGAACGCGATGGGCAGCACCCTGATGACGATCGCGGACATGTCGGTCATTACCGCAGAAGTCAAAGTCGACGAGACGGACATCGTGAATGTGCACCTGGGACAACCGGCCGAGATCACGATCGATGCCATTCCGAAGAGGATCTTTCACGGGAAGGTATCGGAAATCGGTGATAACGCGATCGTGCGCTCCAGCGGCGTTTCGACTTCTCAGCAAACTACGGCCAGCGAAGAAGCCAAGGATTTCAAAGTGGTGGTGACGTTGACTGATCCGCCGTCGGACCTGCGGCCAGGGCTTTCCACGACCGCCAAGATCACGACCGCGACCCGTAGCAACGCACTGGCGGTTCCTATCCAGTCGTTGACGCTACGTAGTAAGGAGCAGATCGACCAGCAGAATAATCCGCCGGGCTCGGTTCATGCGGCGGCACCAGCCAAGGAAGTCGCATCCAAGGCAAAGAAAGACGACGACATGCAGGGGGTCTTCGTCGTCCGGAACAAGAAAGCCCTGTTTGTCCCCGTGACCACCGGCATAACCGGTACGACCGATATCGAGGTCCTGGAAGGTTTGAAAGAGGGGGACGAGGTCATTACCGGGAGTTACAAGGTTTTGCGCACGCTGCGGCCGGGAAGCAGCGTCAAGATCGACAATACGGTACCCCAGAAGGAAGAGGAATCGTCATAACCTTAGCTGGTTTGGCACGTCCAAAGGGAAAGCCGGCAAGGTCTCAGAAAAGAGCGTCTCGGAAACGGAGCCTGTTAGAAACGTACTGAACCCTAAAGATCGGAGAGGTCAGTGGCACCGGACCAGGAGAAAAATATGGCAACCGCAGAAGTCATCAGTATGCCTACACCAGAGGCACAGGCACCCCCGGAATCGTGCATGATTGCGGCGGAGGATCTCTGGAAGACCTACGATATGGGCTCCGAGCAGCAGGTACACGCCCTGCGCGGCGTGAATCTGCGCATCCAGCGCAATGAGTACGTCGCCATCATGGGACCGTCGGGGTCAGGCAAATCGACGCTGATGAATCTGATCGGCTGCCTCGATACGCCGTCGCAGGGCAAGTACTGGCTGAACGGCCAACTGGTCAGCGAACTCGACGACGATGAACTGGCGCGCATTCGCAACAAGGAAATCGGATTCGTTTTCCAGACATTTAACCTGCTGGCCCGGGCGACGGCTTTGCACAATGTGGAACTGCCTCTGATTTATGCCGGCATTCCAACTGAGCAACGGCTGGAGCGGGCCAAGGGAGCCCTGTCGGCGGTAGGCATGGAAGCCCGCATGACCCACAAACCAAACGAACTCTCCGGTGGTCAAAGGCAGCGCGTCGCGATCGCGCGCGCTCTGGTCAACAAGCCTTCGATCATCCTCGCCGACGAACCTACGGGCAATCTCGATTCGCAGACCGGTATTGAAATCATGGCGCTGTTTGACCGCCTGCATGCCGAAGGAAACACGATCATCTTGGTCACCCACGAGGGAGACATCGCCGAGTATGCGCATCGCGTCATCCACATCAAGGACGGAGTGATTGCCAGCGATCTGAAGGGCCGCGGGCAACGCAGCTGAAATTTAAGTTCCGTTTTAGATAGACGCGCCCAGCCGATTGGCTGGGCGTTTTGTTTGTCCTGGCTGTGTCGGGGAAGATCGCGTAAGCACTAACTCAAGTAGAACGGGCTGGAAGTTGCCTCCCGACCCGGCCTCTGGGCAGCATCTTCCGAGTTCCGACCATCCGTTCAAGAATGGACGAAGGCACCCTAGTCTAGAACTCCAATTCGGCGATCAACTTCAAGAGCCGAAGAAGTGTGGCGGGCTCATCCGAAGTTAGTTGATGCCGGACACTCTCATCGGCGTCCATCCGGGCCTTGATCAACCGTTCCCTATACTTGTTTCCTTTTGGCGTCAACCGGACGTGAATTGCTCTGCCCGATTTCGCCTTTCGTTCCGACACAAGTCCTTCCTGAACCATTGACTTGATGGCTCGGTGTACAACGGTTCGGTCGAAACCTAGAAGGGTGGCGATCTGATTCTGATTGAGCGTAGCGCCGCCTCGCAACGTTGACAGGATAAAACCGCGGGTCGCGGAACACCGAGTCTTTCGTTCAAGCCTCTTTCCTACCGAAAAATAAGCCGCTGCGATACGGGCAAGTATTGAATCTTTCAGGATGTCTTCAGGAACCTCTTTCCTTGGAGCGATGTTCATAGGATTGTTACCGTCGCTTCGAGAGGTCTTCGCCACTGGGGCGGTTCGACGGAGGAATGCAATCTCTTTCCGATCGCAATCACCATGACAATCTCATGATACCGGGCGGACAATCCGAGATATTTGGAGAGCCTGCGACCATCAAAGCCTTCCATGGGACAGGTGTTGATTCCCAGGGCTTCGGCAGCGATCATCAGATTCTCGCAAGCTAGCGATGTACTCTTCGTGGCCCATTTGAACAAGTCTTGGCGTGACAAGGGCGGCATTCCCATCACTTTCCACAAATTCAGCAGCCAGAACATCCCCCATTTGATCGCAGCGAAGATACCGAACGGCCCAGGCATGAAAAGGATCCGGCCGATCTTTGCCGTCCGCTCGTAGGCGCGAATCTTTGCTTCGCTGAACTCGCTCCTGCTGCGCATCCATTCCAATTGTCCTTGCGATGTTGCAGTCAATGATCCAATGTCTGCGACGGCCACGAGCAGCGCCGACGCGGTTTCGGCAGGCTTCTGTCCGAGGCAAAGTCTCGCCACTGCCGTTTTTTCTTTCGCAGTTTCTACCCAATAGAACCGGTACGGCTGCGTGTTGAAGCTGGAGGGAGCATGGCGTGCCGCATTGAGGATTTGCTCGCGCATCTCTTCGGAGATTTCGACTGGCTCAAAGACTTTAACTGCTCTCCTGTGGAAGATCGCTTCCAGGGTGCCATTCATAATAACCCCCATGTTGCTATTACAACATATTACATGTTGCCCATGCAACATGGTCCACCGAAAGGATGCGGCGGTTGTGCCTGGATCACGGGCAAACCGGAAGTAACTCCTAAGTTAGCGCTTAGGCGGGGAGCCACCCTCAGCGGTCCGGCGAAGCGAAGCTCCGCGGTCCCGGCAGGAGAGTACGCTCCCGTGACAACCGGGGGCTGTCCCCACACACCCCAAGTTGTACGATATAGCATGAAGAGCATGCAGCTTGCCGTGAATCCGCCGATACTGCCGATGCTCTCCAAGAGAATTGACGAATTGCCGAAGAGCGGAGATTGGATCTTCGAACCGAAATGGGATGGGTTCCGCGCGTTGGTCTTCCGCGACGGAGACGATATCCTGATTCAGAGCCGGGATGAAAAATCGCTGAACCGCTACTTTCCGGAGTTGATCGGCCCGTTACGGGCACAGTTGCCCGCTCGCTGCGTCCTCGATGGAGAAATCGTCATCGCAGCGAAGGATGGGCTCGACTTCGAGGCGCTGCAGCTCCGCATTCATCCGGCTGCGTCACGGGTGAAGCTTCTGTCTCAAGAAACACCGGCATCCATCGTGTTCTTCGACCTGCTCTGC
>Ga0209698_10000452_pt1 | contig 47326 bp, 37 predicted proteins | sample LitLauG_LLR_2012_FD_187203 | JGI IMG/M metagenome (GOLD analysis project Ga0209698, IMG submission 187203) | Freshwater sediment microbial communities from Pennsylvania, USA - Little Laurel Run_MetaG_LLR_2012 (SPAdes) (version 2) | ecosystem: Environmental > Aquatic > Freshwater > Creek >...
ACGATCGCCAGGGCCAGCAGCAGCGGCCGCGACTGGCCCCAGCGCCGACCCAGCCGGTAGGCGGCCCAGCAGGCCAGCAGGCTGAGCAGGATCCCGGCCGAGATCGCCCGGCCGACGTAGATCGCGTCGTAGCCGACCGACACGCCGATGCGCTCGATGTAGGCCCAGTAGGCGCCGATCATGAGGTAGAAGCAGAACACGCCGAACAGGCAGGCCCAGGGCACGGCGCGGCGCAGCGCCGCATGCGCCGGCGCGGCGGCCGCCGGCGCCGGGTGGTAGGGCGGCAGCATGCGAATGCTCAGGCCGGCGGCCACGAGCATCGCGCAGTAGGCGACGAAGATCGCCGGGACATGCCAGGCCGCGATCAGGTAGGGGAAGAGCAAGACGACCAGCGCATTGGTCAGCACCTGGCCGAAGATGAGCAGCGAGAAATTGCGCACGCGCTGCCGGGTGCCGGCCAGCACCGCGACCGCGACGGCATACGCCGTGCCGCAGCCCAGTCCGGAGACGAAGCGGACGGCCAGCAGTTGCGGCAGCGTGGTCAGCAGGATGCTCGCCGCGTTGGCACCGATCGCCAGCGCGATGCCGCCCAGGGCAAGGGTCCGGCGGTTGATGCGCAGGATGAGCAGCGATACCACCGCCGAGGCGACGAACATGCCCAGGTACTCGGCCGACGCAAGGTAGCCGCCCTGCCCTTCGGTGAAGCCGAACTGCTCGATCACCGCGCCGACGAACAGGGGCATGCCCATGAAGGTGGCGAAGCCGGCGATCGCCAGGGCGACGCAGGCGCCGATCGACGCCGCGCTGTCGGCTGCGCCATCGGGCGGGCCGCCCGAATGCGCACCCGACTGCGCACCCGACAGCCCACGCGACAGCGCGCCCGGCGGGCCCGGCGGAGGCTCGGCGTCCTCAAAAATCATAGTGCAGGTCGATGCCGTAGGCCGTGGGCTTCTGGTAGTACGTCACCTGCTGGCCGAAGCTGCCCGAGAAGGCATACGTGGCATGGCGGTTGTCCAGGATATTGCTGCCCCACAGGCTCAGGTCCCAGCCGTGTTCCGCGCTGCGCAGCCCGATCCGCAGGTCGACCGACGGCGCCGGGCCGAATACCGTGGGATCGCCCAGCTCCGGATGGGTGCCGGAGGCGATGCTGTAGCGCAGCTGGGCATAGCCGTGGTGGTCGTCGCCCATGGCGCGGTCGAAATGCGCCTGGGCATTGCCGCTCCAGCGCGGCGTGACCGGGAGGGGCGAACCCGGGCCGAAGGTGTTGTAGATCGCCAGGCCGCGGATCTGCGCCAGGCCCTCGGTGACGTGCCCGTCGAGATAGGTCGCGCTCGAGCGCAGCTCGAGTCCCTTGGCCGGCCGCCAGACGACCTCCTCCTCCATGCCGTCGATGCGCGCGCGCGGCACGTTGCCTACCGCGGCGACGATGGGCAAGGTGCCGACCGGCCCGCCCCAGACCGCGAGCAGCGACTGGCGGTCGCGATAGTCGCTGTGGAACAAGGCGGCATTGAATTGCAGGGAATTGCCCAAAAAGCGGCTCTTGATGCCGGCCTCGATGCTCTTGACGTGCTCGGGCCGCGCATACCCCCAATCGCCCTGGACCTGGGCCGGCTGGCCGTAGAAGATCCCCGCCTTGTACGACGTCGCCAGGCTGGTGTAAAGCAGGATGGTTTCGGTGGCCTTGGCCTCGAGGCCGAGCTTGTACGACAGGTTGCCCTCGGTGTGCGACTCGGCGAGCGAGGCCAGCGGCGTGCCCGGAACGATGGCACCGCTGAAGCCGTTGAGGCTGTACCCGACCAGGCCATTCTGGTCCAGGCTGACGCCGTCGAAGCTCGTGCGGTCCTGGCTCCAGCGCAGGCCGCCCACCACGGTCCAGCGGCGGTCCAGGTGGGTCTCGGTGTGGGCGAACAGGCCCAGTGATTTTTGCGACTGGTTCAGGTTCTCCTGGGTGACGGCCTGGCCGGCGGTCGTGATCGCGGTCGAGTAGCCGTACACGAAGGTCTGGTCGATGTTGTCGCGGCCGCTGAATCGGTTGCCCGAGACGTTGGTGCCGACCACCCAGTCGGTGACGTTGCCGGCCTCCGAGGTCAGCCGCAGTTCCTCGCTCCACTGCTGCTGGGCGTAGTTCTTGGCCCAGTTGTCGTCGGCCGCGGCGTAGCCGTCGTAGTTGTCCAGGCTGCGCGACTGCAGGTTGTCGAACGCGGTGATCGAGGTCAGGCTGAACCCGGCGAACTTGATATTGAGGGTCGCGCTCTCGCCCTGGGTCCACTCGTCCTTGTAGAGGTGCAGGCCGCCGACCCGCACCTGGGTGCCGCCCGCGGGCGAATCGAGCCGACCGGTGGTCGGGAAGCCCAGGTTGCCGGGAACCAGCGCCTCGATGTTGGGCGTCGAGGGCGAGCTGGGCGTGGAATGATCGAAGCCGTAGTGCAGGTTGAGCAGCAGGCTCGCGGCGCCCGACAGGCGCAGGTCGAACAAGCTGCGCAGCGCGCCGCGCTCCAGGCGCCCGTAGGACTGCCCGGTGTCGATGTCGTGCTGGTAGCCCTCGCCCTGGCGGGTGAGCGTCGCGGCAAGCCGCGCGTTGACCCGGTCGGCCAGCGCGCCGCTCAGCGCGCCGCTGGCCTCGACGGTGTTCCAGCGACCGTAGGAGAGGTCGGCATAGGCCTCGAAGCCGGCGGTCGGCTTGCGCGAGAAGATGCTGATCGCACCGCCCTCGGTGTTCTTGCCGTACAGGGTGCCCTGCGGGCCCTCGAGCACCTCGACGCGTTCGACGTCGAACATCTGGCCGGCGAGGAATTCCGGATAGGCCGCATACACCTCGTCGATGTACGTGCCGACCGCGCTGCTGTTGTTGGCGTTGAAGTCGTCCAGACCGACGCCGCGCACGAGAAAGAGCGGCGTGCCATCGCTGGTCGCGTTGAGCGTGGTGAGGCCCAGCGCCACCTTGGCAAGATCGACCGGCTGCACGATGTGCATGGCCTGCAAGGCGTCGCCGCCGACCTCGGCGATCGGGACGCCGATGTCCTGGGTCGATTGCTTGCGCTTTTGCGCGGTCACGACAACCTGGTCGAGCACGGTATCGGCATCGGCGACGGCACCGTCACCGGCCCGCTCGGCGGTGGCCGCCGGCGGCGGCGCCGCGCCATCGGCCGCAGCGGGCGGCGCTGGATCCGTCGGCGGCTCGGCGCCGCGTGCGCCGGGCGCGCCGACCAAGATCAAGGACGCGAGGACCGCGCCGCTGCACATCCATCGTTTCATGTCCGCTCCCCGATGCCCGCCGGACCGGTACGACGGCCCGCATGGCTTGAAACTTTCGTGCACGATTCCACCCTCGGCCGATCGGGAATTCGCCGCTTCTTGAAATCCCAGGCCGAAGGACTAGCTGGCGGTGTGCAAGGTGCGGCCGAGGCCCGGTCGCTGGGTGGCCCCCGCCGTGCGGCGTTGCCGCTGCTCGGCGATCAGGCACAGGAATTCCGTGGCGATCTGCGCCCCGGCCAGCGCCGTGATGTCGCTGTGGTCGAAGGGCGGCGCGACCTCGACGACGTCCATGCCGACCAGTTGCACCGGCAGCAGGCGACGCAGGATGGCCAGCGCCTCCGCCGTGGCCAGCCCGCCGGCCACCGGCGTGCCGGTGCCCGGCGCAAAGGCCGGGTCGAGGCAGTCGATGTCGAAGGTCAGGTAGGCCGGGCGGGCGCCGACCACGTCGAGCACGCGGGCCGCGGCGGCCTCGACGCCGTGCGCATGGATCCAGTCGGCACCGAGGACCTGGAAGCCGAGGAAATCCTCGTTCCAGGTCCGGATGCCCAGCTGCACCGAGCTCGCCGGATCGATCAGGCCTTCCTTGACCGCCTTGTAGAACATCGTGCCGTGGTTGAGCGCGGCCAGATCGTCATCGGGCCAGGTGTCGCTGTGCGCATCGAAATGGATGAGCGACAGCGGGCGGCCGAACTTCTCGGCGTGGGCCCGCAGCAGCGGATAGGTGATGTAGTGATCGCCGCCCAGCGTCAGCATGATGGCGCTGGCGTCCAGGATGCGCCGGGCGTGGGCGATGATGGCGGCCTCGATCGTATCGGGGCGGTGCGGATCGAACCAGCAGTCGCCGCAATCGACCACCGCCAGCCGATCGCAGGGACCAAAACCCCAGGGATAGATCGGCCAGTTCAGGTCGACCGTGGCGGCGCGGATCGCCGCCGGCCCGAGCCGCGCGCCGGGCCGGTTGGTGGTGGCGAGATCGAGCGGAATTCCGGACACCGCGACATCGACGCCCTCGAGGTCGCGCGTGTAGCGCCGCCGCATGAAGGACAGCACCCCGGCGTAGGTGTTCTCGCGCGCGTAGCCCTTCACAGTAGCGCGCGTAATAGCGCTATCGCCGGGAGTTTCCTGTTCTGCCATGCCCCGCCTCCTGGATCCGGCGCGGCCCGTGCCGCGCACCGTTCTGGTGCCTTGGTGAGCGGCCGCCGCCGGGCGGCACCGCAACGGCAGTGTTGCAAAGCGCTGTCGCCGCGCCTAGTAGCGTTCCATAGTTGGTTATGATCTTTTCTAATATGCGCTTCGACCGCACGCCGCCCGTCACCACCCTCATGGCCTTCGAGGCCGCTGGACGCCTGGGCAGCTTCTCGCAGGCCGCGGACCACCTGTCGATCACCCAATCGGCGGTCAGCCAGCAGATCCGCAAGCTCGAGGAGTACGTCGGCCAGAAGCTGTTCGTGCGCAAGGGCGGCGGCATCCGCCTGACGGCCGCGGGCGAGCTGCTGCACGAGACCGTGCGCCAGACGCTCGACGACCTGCGTGCCGGCTTCGACCGCATCGAACCCTACAAGAACCAGGATTCGGTGCTCCTGGTCTGTCCGGCGGATATCGCCCACGGCTGGATGACGGCACGCCTGGGCGAGCTGCGCCGCCAGCGTCCCGGCGTCGAAATCTGGGTGATCACCGCCCGCGAGGTGCGCGAGATCGACCGCATCGACGTCGACCTGATCGTCTCGCGCCGGCCGATCCACACCGCCGATGTCGAATGCACGCCGCTGCTCGAGGACGCCGCCATTGCGGTGTGCGGCAATGCGGCGGCCGCCCGCCTGGCGCGACTGGGCTTTCCCGCGGTGCTCGACCGCACGCCGCTGCTGTTCCTCGAAGCCGACCCGGACTGGGGCGGGACCCTGCGCGACGAGCGGCTGCGCAAGCGCACGCTGCAGCGCGCCGCGACGATCGACGATCCGATCGTGCTGCTCGATGCGGTCGAGCGCAACCTGGGCATCGCTTATGTCTCGCGCGCCGTCGCCGACACGGCGCTGCGCGAGGGCCGCGTGGTGGCGCTGCCGGCCGTGCCGTCGGTATCGCTGCCGCGGCTGTGGTTGATGCGCAGCCGGCTCAAGCCGCGCTCGCCGGTCGCCGATCATGCCTACACCTGGCTGCGCGAACTGGCCGCGAGCGGCTCGTCTTGAGACACGCGCCGACCTGGCGGACCCGCCGGCGCAGGTGAATTCCGGGCGCGGCGGGCGAGCGACACCACCGACCGCGATGCGTGGATCCGGCGGAAGGTATGCTGCGTTCCGGACGTTCGCAATGACCCTCGTTGGGAGGCCGCATGGATGCAAAGCAATTGCAGGCGCAGCAGGCGCCGATCAAGCAGCGCTACCGCGACGATCCGGCGAGCGCACACTGGGTGCTGAAGAGCGACGGGACCTTGCACCCACCCAGCCTGGCCTGCCGGATCACCAGCGGACATTCGAAGCCGGAAGCCGGCCTGCACCCGGCGACCGGCGGTGACGGCACGCAGGCCTGTTCCGGCGACATGCTGCTCGAATCGCTATGCGCGTGTGCCGGCGTGACCCTTGCCGCGGTGGCCACGGCGATGGGGATCGGGATACGCGAGGCCCAGGTGCATGCCGAGGGCGACCTGGATTTTCGCGGCACCCTGGGCGTGGCCAAGGACGTCCCGGTGGGCTTTTCGGCGATCCGACTGCGTTTTGACGTCGATAGCGACGCCACCGCCGCTCAGCTCGACAGCCTGCTCAAGCTGACCGAGCGCTACTGCGTGATCTACCAGACGCTGCGCAAGCCGCCGGACATCGCAGTCGAGCTGGTCGCGCGCACCTGACTGGGTTCGGCACGCGGCGGCGGACGTGGTGCGCCGCCGGTCGGGCCGCGATGGCGTCGAGGCGGTGCGACCGCGTCGACCGACCGGAGCAGCCGCTTACTTCGAAGCCGAAGCGACGTAGGTTCGCGCCCCCAAAAGCTCCGCACGGACGGTTCCGGTCGCCGAAGCGCAGTTCTCGGCAAGCTGGCGGAAATACCCCGCGGCACGCTCCTTCTGCCCCAGCAACTGGGCGGCCCGGCCCGCGCCATAGAGCCCGTTGAAGCGGTTCGGGTCGGTCTCGAGCGACAGGCGATACTGCTCGAGTGCTTCGGCGGGCCGGTTGAGTTCGAGCAGCATGTCGGCGTACATCTCGCGAGCGGGCAGGTCGACTTCGCCCTTGCCGACCTTGTCCTGGTACGCGATGGCGGCCCGCAACAAGTCGAATGCCGCCTCGTTGTTGCCTTGCGCATAGGCGAGCCAAGCCTGCGCTTCGTTCAGGCGCGTATCCACGGGCGGTACCGGCTGGTCCGGGTGGGCCTTGCGGTACGCGGCGGTATCGGCCTGCAGGGCCTGTACCGCGGCCTGGGCAGCGGCGACGTCCTTGAGGTGGCCGGCCCCGATCGCCTGGGCCCGGAAGGCATTCCCGCTGTAGCCCGGCTCCGCATTCGGTGGGGGCCGCAGTGCCATGGCTTGCTTCCAGTTGCGTGTTTCGAGCGCATACAGCGCCGGGAACTGGGCCTGATAGTAGTAGTAGGCCTTTTCATTGCCGTGGCCATAGCCGTCCTGCTTGCTGGCGACGGCGTCGGCCACGATTGCCCGTGCCTTGTCGTCCTGTCCGGTCTGCAGGTAGGCGTAGTTCAGGAAATCCATGGGGTGCAGGCGATACTCCGCGCCGGCATGCGAACGTTCGGCCGCCTCTTTCGCCTTGAGATTGGCCGTGATGTCGTCGTTCCAGAGGCCCAGCCGGGCGAAGATGTGAGCCGGCATGTGCAAGGCGTGCGGCGATGCCGGCGCGATGTCGGCGTAGCGGCGTGCCGCCGCCACGCCCTGCTGCGCCAGCGCGGGGCTGTCACAGGCATGGATGAGGTAATGCGAGACCCCGGGGTGGTCGGGACGCTTTTGCAGCGCAGCGTTGAGGATACCCACTGCCTTGCGCGAGTAGGCCAGCTCGGTGTCGGTGGGCGGAGCCGCCGCGAGCAAGGACAGCGCATAGAACACGGCCGCCTCGAGGTCGTCCGGATAGGCCTCATGCAGGCTGCCCATGGCCGTGGAATATTGCGCGGTGCGCTGCTCCACCGTGCGCTGGTCCGGGCGATAAAAAGTTGCCAGCGCATCGATCCAGGCCTTCTCGCGCGCGCCTTGCATCGGCGCCGCTTGCGCCTTCAGGAGAAATTGCCAGCCCGCCGCGAGGTCATCCGCCGAAGGGTCGTCCCAGATCTGGTGATAGAGGGCCATCGCCGAGCCCCAGTAGGCCATCGCGCAACCGGGTTCGGCCGCCGACACCTCGGCGAAGCGCCGGGTGGCACGGTCATACTCGAAGGAGTGCAGCAGGGCGACACCGCTTTGAAAACGCTCCTGCGCCGGGGCCGTGCACGACGTGGGAAATTCGATGCGCCCCAGCACTTCCGTGCCATCGGCCGGTGCAGCGTGTTCGTGCGCCAGCGCCAGCCCGGCAAGGACCAGCAGCGTACCTCCGAGTCCGAGGGTTGCGTTGCGTGCCATATGGTTGTCTCCCGCGGTGTGCCGGCCCGGTGACCAGCCGGCGCGGGGATTATCGGCGGTATGGAAAGCGCGCGCAATCCGAGCAGTTGCGGTCCATCCGGTTGTCCGCGGCCGCAGCAAGATTGCCGGCGGCGTTCGTCGGTCCGATCACGCCTAAAATCGGAAACGGTCCCTTGGCGGTCTTTCCTGTGATCAAGGGATTGAGGATCTTCGGGTATGACGTGGAATCCTGGATCCGAGAGCAACTCCGCAAGGACGGTTGCCACGTCGACTGAGCGTCCACTGCGACGTCGACTGTCGGATTTCACCCATCTCGAATTTCGACTCAGGGTCGGCTCCGCTGCGACGCCTTCGGCCCATGTTCGGGACGGATCGCTTTGCCGAAGGCGATCCCCGTATCGAGTCGTGGCAACCAGGTTCGCAGTGAGGTGTCAATCGGCCTTCGACGTCGACACGGTATCCATTGCCCCACCATGCCATGGGTATCAGAATGGCGCGCGCCAGATCAGCCCGGGAAACCTGGCGTAGTCCCTGTCGGTGGTCGTCCATTCGCATCCGGATTCGATGGCGAGCGCAGCGAACCAGGCATCGTGAACAAGGTTTCCTGTCGCCTTGGACTGTTCGCAAAGCGTCTCGAAGATCGACCAGTGGCGTTCGCCCGGTACGATCAAAGTCGCATTCGGCTGGTCGAGGAGCGCGCGGCAGAAGGCAAAGCATTCGCCCCGTGAGCTTGGCCTGGCGAAAATCCTGGGATGTGTGCACACCCGTACGACCGCACCGAGTACTTGCGGCGATATTCCATAGGCCGCCGCACCATTGACGACCGACTCGAGCCAGGACTTGTACTCTGCGTGGCTTTCGGAATCCGAGCGAAACGCGTAGATCAGTACATTGACGTCCGCCAGGATCAACGTCGCCCTTCCACGCGATCCAGAAGGGCGGCGCTGTCATCGAGGTCTACGCCCGGCAAGGTCCCACCGCCGGCCCGGCATTCGGGCAGCTTCACCAGCGACCGCTTCGACGGCTTTTTCGGGCGGCGCAGGACAAGCTGCAGCCCCTCCTCGATCAACGAGGTGAGCGTTGCCCCGCGCCGGGCTGCCTCGCTGCGGGCTCGTTCCAGCAATCCTTCGTCGAGTCGAACGGTCGTGCGCATATGTCAGATCATATCGCTGGTATGTCTATATGTCAATTGCGCGCCCACTCCCGGACAGGTCATCACGCCCCCAAGCCTTGGGGATTCTGTCGGCTTTCCTACTTTGCGCCGGCTGGCGGGAAGCGATGAAAGTCGAGGTCCTGGAAGTCGAAGCTGAAGTCGGTGTCCGCGGACACGGCGGCCATGGTGAAGCCTTCGACCCTTCCCGAGAAGTCCTCGCTGAAGCGTACGTAGGCATCGGCCTTCAGCGCACGGTTCTTCCAGCGGACCACGAAGAGCCCCGGCCGCAGCGCCGTCAGGGATCCGGTCAGCTCCTTGGTGTGGCTGAATGTGAGCGTCAGACCGCTGTCGCCCCGCGCGATGACCGCTTCCCCGCGCCACGAATCCTTGAACACACCCACATAAGGGGCGAGGTCCAGTTTCGCGAGATCGAACCCGGGTAACGGTGCTGGCGCGCGCATCGCGTCGCTTTGCGCATGGGCCATGGCGACTTCCGCCTTCGCGTCCTGCACCCGCTGCAGCCAGTCATGCCCGGAGCCACCGGTATAGGCGTCCGTGATCGCCAGTGCAATGGCCCACAGCGCCTCCAAGGCCTCTGCATTGGTCAGCACGATGACCCCGAGGTTGCGTTCCGGGACCAGGCTCTGGTACGTCACCATGCCGCTCAGGACACCCGGGTGGGAGACTCTCTTGAGGCCGTTGAAATCCTCGAGGAACCAGCCGAGCCCGTAGGCGAGGAAATGACTGCGGCTGACCTTGGCAAGGCTCCCGCCGCCCTTGAGCGGAAGCAGCGTCTGCGGAGCCCACATTTCATCGCCTTGGGCCTCGCTGAAGATCCGCGGTCCGCCCGCCGCCTCGCCGTGCCCGAGTTGCGCCAGCTGCCACTTCGCCAGCCCGACGACATTGCACTGGATGGCGCCGGCTGATGCGCCAAGGCTCACGTCATCGGGGGTGATCGGGATGACCTTGCCCTCCACGTCGGCGTGCGGCGCGGCCTGATTGCTCCGGTCCGATACATGCGCCGGGAGCGCAGCGCAGGGCGCCATCTTCAGGGGCGTCAGGATCCTGTTCGTGATGAAGGCCTCCCAGGACTGGCCCGTGATGGCCGGGATCAGCTGTCCGGCGACGATGTAGAGGTTGTTATCGTAGGCATACGCGGCCCGAAAACCTTGCACGGGCTTGAGGTAGCGCAAGGCCCGCACGATGTCCTTGTCCTCGAGATCGGTTGTCGGGAAGAACAGAAGATCACCGGCGCCGGGACCGAGGCCGCTGCGATGGGTCAGCAGATCGCGAATGGTGAACTCGCGCGTGACATACGGGTCATAAAGGCGAAATTCCGGGAGATAGTCGATGACCTTGTCGTCCCAGTGCAGCTTGCCCTCGTCGACCAGGATGGCCAGCGCCGCGGTGGTGAAGGCTTTGGTGTTCGAGGCGATGGCAAAGAGCGTGTTGGCGTCGACCTTGCCGGGCTGCCCGAGTTCCCGTACGCCATAGCCCTTGGCGAAAACAAGCTTGCCGTCCTTGACCACCCCGATCGCGATTCCCGGCACATGGAACGCCGCCATGGTGCTTTCCACCAGATGATCGATCTCCTGCGCATCGATCGGCTCGGGCGCGGCCCAGGCGGTCGACTCGATCGCAAAGGCGAACAAGGCGAGGAGGAGGCGCAGGCGACGGCACGTGTACATGTTGCAGGGCCTTGTGCATTCGATTGGGCAGCCGGTGCATCAGCTTAGATCAACCTGCCGGAACTCGCGCGCACGGAAGGGTCTTTGCGCTGGCGCAATCAACATTCCTGATTAAGATTATCTTGGGCTAGCCCCAGGGGAGAACAATCATGGCTGAATTGACTCAACGCCTGACGACGCTGCACACCAGCCTGCTCGACGCGATCAGCGGCTATCGCGAAGGCCTCAAGGACGCGCACGGCAAGGGCCTGACGCCGCTGTTCGCCGAACTGATCACCCTGCACGGCGAGGCCGCCGACGCGGTCGCCGCCCGGCTCAAGGCGATGGGCGCACCGGTGGACGATCACGGCTCGCTGATGGGCACGTTCGACCGCGCGGTGATGAAGATGACTTCGCTCGTCACCGCGCTCGACGACAAGATCATTCCCAGCCTGGTCAACGGCGAACACGAGGTCCTGCGCCACTACGACCAGGCGATCGAAGCCAGTTCCCCGGATGGGGCGGAATATCCGGTGCTGATTGCGCAGCGCGACGCATTGCAGCGCAAGGTCGCCGAAATGCTGGCGCGCAAGGCCGCGGCCGGGTAGCGGCGCGGCGGCCGCGGCCATCGCCGCCGTCGCAGTACCCGGCGCCGATGGCGAATGACGCCTCCTGGGCCGTGCTGCGCCGCGATCTAGCGGACGACTTCACGACCCGCTGCGGCCGGATTCATGGCCGCATCCGTCGAATACGCTGGCCCGCTCATCGAACCGGCGCCGGCCGAAACAGGGCTTGCCCCGGCCGCCGCGGTTTTGTTACCATGGTACTTTGGTACAAACGAGTGCAGCAGATGATCGAAGTCGAGCGCGTCCAGACCGGGGTACGAATCGAGAAGGGGCTGCTGAAGGTGCTCAAGGGACTGGCCGAATTGAAGGACCTGTCCCTGGGCGACCTGCTGGAGGGGATCGTGCTGCATGCCTTCGAAGGCAAGGCGCCTTTTTCCGCCGCAACGCTGCGGCAGATCGCCGACCTGAAGAAGATCTACGGCCTGACGCTGACCGCCGAGCAGAGCCACACGCTGCGCGAAAAGCGCTCCCGGCCGTGACCTTGCGCATCGCCTTCGCCCATTTTTTCGGAATATGACCCCGTGGCGCGCCGCATCCAATACGTATATGTTCTGCCCGACATCGTCGCGACCGTCATCACCCTGGACCTGACACCGCGCGGTGAGTCGACCCAGGTCCATGTCCGCTACGAGCGTACGGCGCTGTCCCGCGGCGCCGACGCTGTCGTACAGGACATGGCGGCGCGCGACCGGCGGGCCGGGCCGCATTGGGCCGAGCAGATCAATCGACACCGCGCCCGATCGATGCACGGCAAGGCGCAGTGAACAAGCAATCGGAAAGGCGTCCCCATGCGCGGACCTTGCAAACCGCCCGGCAAGACCAGCGTGCGACCTGGGCGGGGCATCGCCCTGTTCCTGGGCCTGGCCTTTGCGGCCTCCAGCCTGCCGGCCGCGGCGGCGAGCGCAACCGCGGGCAGCGATGGCCTGGACGCGCTCTATCGCGACCTGCATGCCCACCCGGAGCTCGCCTTCCAGGAGCAGCGTACCGCCGGCCTGCTGGCCGACCGCGTCGCCGCGCTGGGCTTCGACGTGACCCGCCAGGTCGGCCGCACTGGCTTCGTTGCCCTGCTGCGCAACGGTCCCGGCCCGGTGGTGATGTTGCGCACCGAACTTGACGCCTTGCCGCTCGAAGAGAAGACCGGCGCGCCCTTTGCCAGCGTGGCCCGGGGGCGTGCGGCCGACGGCAGCGACGTGCCCGTGGCGCACTCCTGCGGCCATGATCTGCACATGACCGCTTGGTACGGAACGGCCCGACGGATGGCCGCGGAACGCGCAAGCTGGCACGGCACGCTCATGTTGATCGGCCAGCCCGCCGAGGAGATCGGGGGCGGCGCTCAGGCCATGCTCGATGACGGGCTGTTCACGCGCTTCCCGCGGCCCGACTACGCCCTGTCGGTGCACGACGAACCCGCGCTGCCGGCCGGAGTGTTCGGCTTTCATCCCGGCTTTTTCCGCGCCGCGATGGACGAGGTCACGGTGGTCGTGCACGGACGCGGCGGGCACGGCGCCAAGCCCTACACGACGGTCGACCCAGTGGTCATGGCGGCACGCATGGTCGTCGGCCTGCAGACCATCGTCGCGCGCGAGACCGATCCGTTCACGCCCGTCGTGGTCAGCGTCGGCGCGATCCATGGCGGCAACGCCGCCAACATCATTCCCGACGACGTGAAGTTGTCGCTGAGCGTGCGCAGCTTCGATCCGAAATCGCGCGTGCGTACCCTGGCGGCGATCCGCCGCCAGTTCGACGGCGAGGCGGCCGCCGCCGGTGCGTCGCAAGCGCCCACGATCACGGTGCGGGCCGCGGCCGATCCAGTGTACAACGACCCCGCAACCACCGCGCGGCTGGCACAGGCCATCCGCCAGGCCCTCGGTGCGGAACACGCCGTCGAGATGCAGGCCAAGATGACCTCGGAAGACTTCTCCGTCTACGGTCGCGCGGGCGTCAAGGCGGTGCTGCTGCACATCGGGGCCTCGGATCCGGAGCAGCTACGCGACCACGGAGTCGAGGCCGACCTGCATTCGCCGCGCTGGCTGCCGCAGCTGCATCCGACGCTCGACGCCATGGTGGACGGCGAGGTTGCGGCCTTGCGCGAGTTGCTCGCCAGCCAGCCATCGAATCCCTGACGTCGCTGGCCCCGATCGCGGGCGTCGCCCACGCGGCAGCGAGCGAGTTCGCCGTCAGAAGACCAGCGCCACGAGATAGATCCCGAGCATGGTCAGGACGATCGCGATCTTCGCCGCGCTGCCCAGCAGCAGACCGATCCAGGTCGCGAAACCGACGCGGCCGGCACGGGCGAGGTCGGGATGGTCCAGGTATTGGCCGATCGCCGCACCCAGGAGCGGCAGGAACAGCAGGCCCCACAGGCCGCTGAAGATGCCGGCCAGCGTGCCCAGGGTCGCCCCGAGCATCGCGCGCGGGCTGGCGCCGGCGCGCCGGGCGCCCGCCGCCGCAGCCAGGTAGTCGACCGTCGTCGCCGCCGCGGCCAGCACGCCGAGCAGGATCAGCAGCCATACAGGGATGCGCGCGTAGCCGTCGATCCACGCGCCCAGGAGGATGCCGCCGTAGACGACCAGGGCGCCCGGCAGCACCGGGACCACCGTGCAGACGACGCCCACGACAATGAGGAGCGCGGAGGCGGACCACCACAAGTTAGTCATCGGTTCGTGCCCGGCGCCTGGGCGATCGACGCGCTCACCGGGCAGGCTATCGCATCGGCCGCGGCCGCGGCGGCGGCGCTGGCGGCCGCGGAAAAGGCAACGGCGTGCCGCCGGGCATTCGCCGGGTGCCCGGCGAGCGGCCTCCGACGCATCGAGACGGCCCCGATCACCGCCGCCGTGTTGCGGCCTTGGGCGCAGCCGCCTTGGCCGCGCCCGGCCTGGCCGGCGGGCGGGGGGCCACGGTCGGCCGCAACGCGCGCGAGCGGGCCGGCGGCGGCGGCGCCGCCTTCACCCCGGCGCGCGGCGGCAGGCCAGTGTGCTGCGTGAGGACCCGGCCCTGGGTCACCGGCGAAACCCGGCTACCGGCGGCGGTCGAGTTCTTGCGCCGCGCGCTCTCGTAGCCGGCGACGGCGGCCGGCTGGTAGCGCGGCACGAGATGCTGCCGGCCATTGCCGATGAGATCGGCGTGGCCCATGGCCTGCAGCGCGTCGCGCAGCAGCGGCCAGTTCTTCGGATCGTGATAGCGCAGGAAGGCCTTGTGCAGGCGCCGCCGGCGCTCGCCGCGCACCACGTCGACCGCGGCGCTGCTGCGCGTGACCTTGTGCAGCGGGTCCTTGCCCGTGTGGTACATCGCCGTGGCGGTGGCCATGGGCCCCGGATAGAAGGTCTGGACCTGGTCGGCGCGAAAGCCGTTGCGCTTGAGCCAGAGCGCCAGCTGCAGCATGTCCTCGTCGGTGGTGCCCGGATGGGCCGCGATGAAATAGGGGATGAGGTACTGCTTCTTGCCGGCCTCGGCGCTGTACTTCTGGAACAGCTGGGCGAAGCGGTCGTAGGAGCCGATGCCGGGCTTCATCATCTTCGACAGCGGGCCCTCCTCGGTGTGCTCGGGGGCGATCTTCAGGTAGCCGCCCACATGGTGGGTGACCAGTTCCTTGATGTATTCCGGTGATTCGAGCGCCAGGTCGTAGCGCAGCCCCGAGCCGATGAGGATCTTCTTCACCCCGGGCAGCGCGCGCGCCCGCCGGTACAGGCGGATCAGCGGCCCGTGGTCGGTGTGCAGGTTCTGGCAGATTTTCGGGTAGACGCAAGAGGGCTTGCGGCAGGCGGACTCGATCTCGCGCGTCTTGCAGCCGATGCGGTACATGTTGGCCGTCGGACCGCCCAGATCGGAGATCACGCCGGTGAAACCCGGGACCTTGTCGCGCACCGCCTCGATCTCGCGCAGGATCGAGTCCTCGCTGCGGCTCTGGATGATGCGGCCCTCGTGCTCGGTGATCGAGCAGAAGGTGCAGCCGCCGAAGCAGCCGCGCATGATGTTCACGCTGAAGCGGATCATCTCCCAGGCCGGGATCTTGCCGGGGCCGTCGGGGTCGCCGTAGGCCGGATGCGGCGCGCGCGCATAGGGCAGGTCGAACACGGTATCCATCTCCGCGGTCTCGAGCGGCACCGGCGGCGGGTTGATCCAGATGTCGCGCGCCGTTGCGCCCTCGCCATGGGCCTGGACCAGGGCCCGCGCGTTGCCGGGGTTGGTCTCCAGGTGCAGGACCCGGTTGGCGTGCGCGTAGAGCACCGGATCGGCGCGCACCTGTTCGAAGGACGGCAGGCGGATCACCGTGGCATCGCGCGGCGGCGGCCGCGGCGGCCCGCCATGGCGTCCCGCGGGCAGCGCGATCGGGGCCCAGCCCGCGCCAGTGCGCGCCGCGGCCGACTCGGCAGTCGGCACCGTGGCCGGCAGCGCGGCGCGGTCCTCCCCGGGCGCGGGCGCCGTGCGCTGGCAACTGGCGCCGTTGTCGGCGGCACGCTCGGCGGTGGTCTGGTACGGGTTCTGGTACGGGTTGGCCACGGCGCGCGCGGCGTCGAGGTCGTCGACCGAGGTCGAATCGATCTCGAACCAGCCCGGGCGCGAATGGCGGCGCACGAAGGCCGTGCCGCGCACGTCATCGATCCGGCCGACCGGCTCGCGCGCCGCCAGCCGGTGGGCGATCTCGACGATGGCGCGCTCGGCATTGCCGTAGAGCAGCAGGTCGCACTTGGCGTCGACGACGATCGAACGGCGCACCTTGTCCTGCCAGTAATCGTAGTGCGCGATGCGCCGCAACGAACCTTCGATGCCGCCAAGGATCAGCGGCACCTCGGGGTAGGCCTCGCGGCAGCGCTGGGCGTAGACGATGGAGCAACGGTCGGGACGCCGGCCGCCCTCGCCGCCCGGCGTATAGGCGTCGTCGCTGCGGATCTTGCGGTCGGCGGTGTAGCGGTTGATCATCGAATCCATGTTCCCGGCGGTGACGCCGAAGAACAGGTTGGGCCGGCCCAGCACGCGGAACGGATCGGCACTTTGCCATTCGGGCTGGGCGATGATGCCGACGCGAAAGCCCTGCTGCTCGAGCACGCGGCCGATGAGGGCCGCGCCGAAGCTCGGATGATCGACGTAGGCGTCGCCGGTGACGACGATGACATCGCAGCTGTCCCAGCCCAGCGCGTCCATTTCGGCCCGGCTCATGGGCAGGAACGGTGCCGGACCGAAGCGCCGGGCCCAGAACGGCCGGTAGGCCGTCAGGGCGCGCTGCGGCTGGTAGACCGGAGCCGGCGGCGGCTCCATTTCGGCCGGAGCGAGCACGGCGGCGGGGGTCGGGGTGGCCATGAATGCACGATACGCCGGTCGGCCAGCCGGGCGCGCGCGGCCAGCCCCGCGTGCCGCGCCTGGCGCCGGGCGCTAGCCGGCCGCCATCGGCCCTGAAACCGCAGCGCCCTGCGCCGCCTTCTGCTTCGCGTGATCGGTGGCCAGGAACACATACATGGCCGGCACGACGAACAAGGTGAACAAGGTTCCCACCGACAGGCCGCTGGCCACGACCCAGCCCATGGCCTGGCGGCCGGCGGCGCCCGCACCCGAGGCGACGGCCAGGGGAATCACGCCCAGGACCATGGCCGCGGTGGTCATCAGGATCGGCCGCAGGCGCACGCCGGCGGCCTCGATCACCGCGTCGACCTTGCTGCGCCCGGCCTTCTGCAGCTCGTTGGCGAACTGCACGATCAGGATGCCGTGCTTGCTGATCAGCCCCATGAGGGTCACCAGGCCGACCTGCGAGTAGATGTTCAGCGAGGAGAACAGGTTGATGTAGATCAGCGCGCCGAACAGCGCCAGCGGCACCGAGACCAGGATCACCACCGGGTCGCGGAAGCTCTCGAACTGCGCCGCCAGCGCGAGGAATACGATGACGATGGCAAAGCCCAGCAGCACGGCGAAGCCGCCGGTCTCCTTGATGAACTGGCGCGACTGCCCGGAGTAGTCGACCGAGTAGGCCGGCGAGGCGACCTCGGCGACGGTGTCGCGCAGGAACTGCAGCGCGTCGCCTTGCGAGACTCCGAGCGGCTCGGCATTGACCCCGGCGATGGTCACGGAATTGAGCTGCTGGAAGCGGGTGACCGTCTCGGGCACGACCTTGGTCTCGATGTGCGCCACCGTCGACACCGGGATGACGGCGCCCGATGGCGTGCGGATCTGGTAGTCCAGCACCTGCGCCGGGTTGAGCCGGTCGACCTGCAGCACCTGCGGGATCACCTTGTACGAGCGGCCCGAGATCGAGAAATAGTTGACGTAATTGCCGCCCAGCGCGCCGCTCAGCGCCGAGCCGACGTCGGCTTCGGTCAGGCCGAGGTTGGCGATCAGGTCGCGGTCGACCACCAGCTGCGATTGCGGCTTGTCGATCTTCAGGTCGCCATCGACGAAGAAGAACTTGCCGCTGGCGCGCGCCTTCTCGAGCACGGCCTGGGCCACCTCGTTGAGGTTGGCGAACGGCTCCGTGGTGTTGATGACGAACTGCACCGGCAGGCCCTGCGACCCGGGCAGCGCGGGGAACTGGAAGGCCGCGATGCGCGCCCCGGCGATGCCGTTCCACTGGGCCTGCAGGTCCTGCTGGATCTGGGTGGCGCTGCGCCTGCGCTCGTCCCAGGTGGTGAGCAGGGTGCCGCCGATGCCCTGGTTGATGACCGGTACGCCGGTGATCTGGAACATCTGCTGGTATTCGGGGATCTTGCTGGCGATGCCGTAGACCTGCTGCGCGAAGCTCTGCATCTGGTCGGCGCTGGCATTGGGCGGACCGGTGACCTGGTAGAGCACGATGCCCTGGTCCTCGTTGGGCGCCAGCTCGGTCTTGGCGAACTTGCCCAGCATCACGGCGCCGAACAGGATGAAGGCGCCCAGCACCAGAATGATCTGCCAGGTGGCGAGGATGCTCGAGAGCACGCGCTGGTAGCTGCCGTGCAAGCGCTCGAACTGGCGGTCGAGGAACAGCGCGAAGCGGCTCTCCTCGCCGCCTTCCTTGAAGAAGCGCGAGCACATCATGGGCGACAGCGTCAGGGCGACGATACCCGACATGGTGACCGCCCCGGCCAGCGAGAAGGCGAACTCGGTGAAGAGCGCGCCGGTGAGGCCGCCCTGGAAGCCGATCGGCACGTAGACCGCGACCAGGACGATGGTCATGGCGATGATCGGTCCGCCGAGCTCGCGCGCCGCGATGAGCGCCGCTTCCAGCGGCGAATTCTTGTCCTGCGCGATGTGCCGGAACACGTTCTCGACGACGATGATGGCATCGTCGACCACCAGGCCGATGGCCAGCACCAGGGCGAGCAGGGTCAGCAGGTTGATCGAGTAGCCCAGCAGCAGCATGACGAAGAAGGTGCCGACCAGCGACAGCGGCATGGCGACGACCGGCACCAGCACCGCGCGCAAGTTGCCCAGGAACAGGAAGATGACCACCGTGACGATGGCCAGCGATTCGATCAGGGTGACCACCACCTCGTGCACCGCGGTGTTGACGAACTTGGTCGCGTCGTAGACGATCTTGCCGGTCAGGCCGCTGGGCAGCTGCTCGGCGATCGACGGGAACAGCGTGCGCACGCGCGCCGCGACGTCCAGGAAGTTGGCGTCGGGCGCCACCTTGATGCCGATGAACACCGAGTTGCGGCCGGAAAAGGCGACGTTCAGGTCGTAGTTTTCCGCGCCGAGCACCACCGTGGCCACGTCCTGCAGCCGCACCAGCGCGCCGTTGGCCTGCTTCACCACGAGCTGGCGGAATTCGTCGACGCTGTGCAGGTCGGTGCCGGCGCGCAGGTCGACCGTCACCGCCTGGCCCTTGGCCGCCCCGAGCGTCGCCAGGTAGTTGTTGTTGGCAAGCGCGCTGTTGACGTCGGTCGCCGTGACGCCGTGCGCCGCCATGCGGTCGGCATCGAGCCAGGCGCGCAGGGCGAACTGGCGCGCGCCGAGGATCTCGGCGGTCTGCACGCCCTCGACCGAATCGAGCTTGGGCTTGACCACGCGAACGAGGTAGTCGGTGACGTTGTTGGTCGGCAGCACGTCGCTGTAGAAGCCCATGTACATGGCATCGGTGGTCTGGCCGACCTGCACCGTGAGCACGGGCTGCTGGGCCTGCGGCGGCAGCTGGTTCTTGACCGACGCGACCTGGGTGTTGATCTCGGTGAGCGCGCGGTTGGCGTCGTAGTTCAGGCGCAAGGTGGCGGTGATGACCGAGGCGCCGTTCAGGCTGTTCGACGACAGGTAGTCGATGCCCTGCGCCTGGGCGATCGCGGCCTCGAGCGGCTGGGTGATGAAGCCCGCCACCGTGTCGGCATCGGCGCCGAAGTAGGCCGTGCTGATCGTGACCACCGCGTTTTGCGTGCGCGGGTACTGGCTCACCGGCAGCCCGGTGAGCGCGCGCAGGCCCAGCACCAGGATGAGCAGGCTGATGACGGCCGAAAGAACCGGCCGGCGGATGAAGATGTCGGTGAAGTTCATGGGATGGGGCGCTGCGTCCGGGGCCGGATCAGTGTTCCTGCGGGGTCGGAGCGGGATCGTTGAGCGGCTGCACCTTGTTGTCGACGGTGAGCGGCGCGCCGTTCTTGAGCTTGAGCTGGCCGCTGGTCACGACGAGGTCGCCGGGCTGCAGCCCCTTCAGGATGGCGATCTGGTCGCCGCGCGTCGGCCCGGTGGTGACGAACACCTGGCGCGCCTTGAGCCCGCCGCCGCCGGCTTTGTCGTCTTTCGCGGCATCCTTGGGCGCCTCGGCGACGAAGACCGTGGCGCCGTAGGGATTGAAGGCGACCGACGATTGCGGCACCGTCACGTAGCGCTCGCCGCCGCCCACGAACAGGGCGACCTTGGCGAACATGCCGGGCAGCAGTTCGTGCTTGGCGTTCTTGACGGTCGCCTCGACCTGCACGTTGCGGGTCGAGGTGTCGACCGCCGGGCTGATGGCCGTCACCTTGCCCTCGAAGGTGCGCCCGGCGTAGGCGTCGACCGCCATGGCGACGTCGGAGCCGAGCGAGACGCGCGAGAGCTCGCGCTGCGGCACCGAGAAGTCGGCATACAGCGTGTCGATCGACTGCAGCGTGACCACCTTGTCACCGGCATTGAGGTACTGGCCGGGCATGACCGTGGTGATGCCGGCCCTGCCGGCGAACGGCGCCCGGATGAGCTTCTTCTCGATGAGTGCGCGCTGCTGCTCGACCTGGGCCTGCTTGCCCTTGAGGTCGGCCTCGTCGGCGTCGATCGTGGCCTGGCTCACCGCGCTGGCGGCGAGCTGCTCGCGGTCGCGTGCCAGCACGGTCCTGGCCAGGTCGGCGGTGGCCTGCAGGGTCAGCAGCTGGGCCTTTTCCGGGTCGGCGTTGAGCTCGAACAGGATCTCGCCCGCCGCCACGTTCTGGCCGGATCGGATGCGCACGTTGCGCACGATCCCGGCGACCTCGGTGCTGAGGTCGGTGCCGCGCCAGGCGCGCAGGCTGCCCACCGTCGAGATCTGGTTGCGCCAGTCCTGGGCCTGCGCGGTCAACGTGGTGACGACAGGCGGCGGTGGCGGCTTGAAGGAGGCCATCTGCTGCTTGACCAGCATGACCTTGACGCCGACGATCGCGCCGAACAACAGCACGATGAGCACGATGGTCAGGATGACGCGGCCGAGGATGGGCTTGCGCGCCTGGGGATCTTGCATCGAGTTGGATCGGGCCATCGTCTTGTCTTCTTCGTCGATCGTGCGGTAAGGGTGCTGCAGGGCACGAGCCGGCCGCCACACCGTAGCGGCCTGCGGCGCAACGCAGCACTCGAACAGTGGCGTCGGCCGCGGGCTAGTTGCTGGCCACCGGCTTGTCGGGCGCGGCATTCCACCAGCCGCCGCCCAGCGACTGGAAGAGGGCCGCGGTGTCGGCAAAGCGGTCGGCGCGCGCCTGCACGAGCTGTACCGCCGCCTGCTGATACTGCTGCTGCGCGCTCAGCAGGCTCAGGTAGCTGGCCGCGCCGCTGTCGAACTGCCGTTGCGCGAGCTCGGCCGCGGCGCGCGCCTGGTCGTAGGAATCGGCCACCGCGGCCAGGGCCTGGGCGTCGAATTCGAGCGCGCGCAGCGCATCGGCGACGTTGGCGAAGGCGGTGAGGACGGTCTGGCGGTAGTTCGCCGCGGCCTGGTCGAAGGCCGCGAGCGCGGCGCGCCGTGCCGCCGAGAGGGCCGCGCCATGGAAGATGGGCTGGATCAGGTTGGCACCCAGGCCCCAGACCGCGGTCGCCGGCTTGAAGAGCTGGCTGGCGCTCAAGGCCGTGTAGCCGTAGTTACCGGCCAGGGTGATCTGCGGGTACAGGCTGGCCGTGGCCACGCCGACCTGCGCACTGGCCTGGTGCAGCAGGGCCTCGGCCTCGAGGATGTCGGGGCGCTGGCGCGCGAGCTCGCTGGGCAGGCTGACCGGCAGGTCGGCGGGCAGTTCCAGGTGGGCCAGGTCGAGCGCCGCGAGGTCGACCTCGGCCGGCGTCTTGCCGGCGTACAGCGCGAGGAGGTGGCGCATCTGGGCGCGCTGGCGCTCGAGCGGCGGGATCTGCGCCACCGTGGCGGCCAGGGCGCTGCGCTGGTTGAGGACATCGGTCTTGGTCACGGCGCCGAGCGCGAAGCGGCGCTCGACGATGGCCAGCCCCGAACGCTCGATCTTCTCGACCTCGCGCAGTGCCTGGACCTGATCGCGCAGCTGCGCCTCGCGGATCACCGCGGTGACGATGTTCGCGGTGAGCGCGAGTTGCGCGGCGCGCAGCTGGTTCTGCTGGTAGTCGATCTGCGCGCGCAGCCCTTCGAGCTGGCGCCGGATGCCGCCGAACACGTCGAGCGTGTACGAGACATTGACCCCGGCGTTGAACAGGGTGAACGAATTGGCCGGCGAGGCGAACCCGATCGCGGCCCCGGAGGCCCGCTCGCGCTGCAGGCCCAGCTGCCCATTGACGCCGGGCAGCAGCAGATTGCCTTCGTTGACCGCCAGGGTCTCGCTGGCCTGGCGCAGCGCCGCGTCGGCGGCCGCCAGCGTGGCGTTGTCGCGCAGGGCGTCGGCGATGAATCGGTTCAGGGGCTCGGAGTGGTAGAGCGTCCACCACTGCGCCGCGAGGTCGTTGCCGACACGCAGTTGCTGCGCCGGTGCGCCGGTCGGCGCCAGCTGCAGCGGCAGCGCGGACTCGGCGAAGCCGCCGTGCTCGGGCGGCGCCGGCCGCTGGAAATCCGGCCCGACCGCGCAAGCGCCCAGCAACAGCGCCACGGCGCCTGACAGGGCCGCCCGGCCGCACCGGGAGCGAATCGCGGCGACAAGAACGCTCGGCGCAGAAGACCGCGCGCGACGATGGGACATACCGAATATTCCTTCAGGCGTTCTGCCCCGGCAGGACGCCGATCGGGGCTCTTGGCCGCCGATCCAGCCGGCGCGGGACGCGGCACCGAACCGGGTCGGTCGCGCCGCGGGCCGAACGCTAGCACGAAAAGCCTAGCAATCCTTTGCCACCCCACAGGGACATACGATCACGCGCCCGCGTGATGGAAGGCGATGGCGCAGCGTGCGCGGCCCGCCCGTGCGCCGCGGCGCCCCGCACGCATGTCGTGGCGAGCTGCGCGCATGCCGAACTGTGCGCGGTGCGTATCGATGGCATTCACAGCCCGAGGCCGGCCACAGCGGATCGCGCGGCGCGCAGCGCCTGCGCGCCGCGCAGCGGGTTGCGCGCCGAGCGACGGCGGGACCTTCCGGCTCCGCTTGCCGGATCTTGTCGTAGACAACGTTAGAAATCAACTCTCAAGGCGCGCCGGCCGCTCACTCCTCTGGACTCATTTCATTGAGAAATTTGCTATGCTCCCAACCTTTCGTACTCACCAGGAAGAAGATTCCGCATGTCGTCTCATCCTATTCTCACTCTTCTGCAACAGCGCGAAGAACTGCTCAAGCACCTGGGGCAGATCAACGCCCAGATCATCCAGCTGACGCTCGATACCGGCGCCGCGACCGCGGCGCCCGAAGCCCTGGTGGCCCGCGCCGGGCGCGCGCGCGCCAATGGCGCCAAGGCCGAGTCCCGGCGCAAGTGGTTCGAGCGCGGCGAGATGGTCAAACTGACGCGCAAGGTGCTCACGCAGCCCATGTCGCAGGCCGATCTGGTGCGCGCCCTGGCCGCCGCCAAGGGCTATGACAAGGGCCTGCCCACCTCCGAGAAGGCGCGCTTCAAGAGCGCCGCCTACCAGGCGATCGCCGCGGCGCTCAATGCCAAGCAGCTGCTGCGCAACAAGCAGGGCCAGGTCGCGATCCGGCGCGCCTGAACGGCGCGGTCAACACCCGCCAGGGCCGCGCCCGCCCTGGCTGCGGCCGGCAGGCGCCGGCCGGCCGCGCCTCACGCGGCGCGCGGCGTACCAGCCGGATAGGCCTCTTCCAGCGGACCCTCGGCCAGGCGGCGCTGCAGCGTCGTCTCGTCGAGCGCGCCGCACCAGCGCGCCACCACCAGCGTGGCAACGCCGTTGCCGATGAAATTGGTGATCGCGCGGGCCTCCGACATGAAGCGGTCGATGCCCAGGATCGCGGCCACGCCGGCCACCGGGATCGCCGGCACCGCCGCCAGGGTCGACACCAGCACGATGAAACCGCTGCCGGTGACACCCGCCGCACCCTTGGAGGTGAGCAGCAGCACGCCCAGGATGGTCAGCTGCTGGCCCAGGTCGAGCGGCGTATTGGTGATCTGCGCCACGAACAGCGCCGCCATGGTGAGGTAGATCGAGGTGCCGTCCAGGTTGAACGAATAGCCCGCCGGCACCACCAGCCCGACCACCGACTTGTGCGCGCCGAGCGACTCGAGCTTGGCCATGAGGCGCGGCAGCGCCGCCTCCGACGAGGAGGCGCCCAGGACGATGAACAGCTCCTCGCGGATGTAGCGCAGGAAGCGCAGGATGCCGAAGCCGTGCAGCCGCGCCACCAGGCCCAGGACGACGAAGACGAAGATGAGGCAGGTGCCGTAGAAGCAGGCCATGAGCAGCCCCAGCTTGGCCAGCGAGGCCAGGCCGTAGGCGCCCACCGTGTAGGCCATGGCGCCCAGCGCGCCGAGCGGCGCCGCCCGCATGATGAAGCCGACGATGATGAACAGCACGTGGTTGCACTGCTCGACCCAGGCGAACAGCGGCCGCGTGCGCGCGCCGCCCAGGTGCAGGGCGAAGCCGGTGAGGATCGCCACGACCAGCACCGGGAGGATCTCGCCCTTGGCCAGCGCGCCGACGAAGGAGTCGGGGATGACATCCAGCAGGAACTGCACCAGGGTGAGGTGTGCGCCGCCGCCCGTCTTGTCCTTGAGCGCCGCCAGTTCCTTGTCCGAGGCGGTGAAGTTCATCCCGGCGCCCGGCTGCACCACATTGACGATGACCAGGCCGATGACCAGGGCGATCGTGCTCAGGACCTCGAAGTAGACCAGCGCCAGGCCGCCGGTGCGGCCGACCGACTTGAGGTTCTCCATGCCCGAGATGCCCAGCACCACGGTGCAGAAGATCACCGGGGCGATGATCATCTTGACGAGCTTGATGAAGCCGTCGCCCAGCGGCTTGAGCTGCACCGCGTCGGGCGGCCACAGCGCCCCGAGCAGCACGCCGATCGCGATGGCGATCAGCACCTGGACGTACAGGAGACGCAGGATGCGCATGGCTTTCCCTTTCCGGCGCCCCGGCCGCACGGCCTCGCGAGCGGTCCCTGTGATACTGGTAGGGGCAGTAGGAGTCGAACCTACGACCTACGGATTAAGAGTCCGCTGCTCTACCAACTGAGCTATACCCCCGTATGCAAGGCCCTGCTTTGTCGTGGTTCGAATGCGCCGGGCCGGCCTGACCGGCCTGCAACGGGATTCCCGGGAAACGCAGGCCGGCGCGCATTTTAGCGCAGGATTGCGGCGGCCCGGCGCGGCCCGGCGGCCGACCGTAAAATGCGCCGGCGCGCGTGCCGCCAGGCGAGCGAGCGGCACGGCGATTCGGCCGAACGCGGCCAGGCCATCACCGAGGGCGCCCATGGTTGTCCAGGAAGGTGCCGCCACGCCGGAAGCGGCGCCCGGCGGGTCGCAGATGCCGGTGGTCGACCTGCTCGTCGTGGGCGGCGGCATCAACGGCGTGGGCGTCGCGCGCGACGCCGCGGGGCGCGGACTGTCGGTCCTGCTGTGCGAAAAGGACGACCTCGCCCAGGGCACCTCGTCGCGCAGCAGCCGGCTGATCCACGGCGGCCTGCGCTATCTCGAATACGGCGAGCTGCGCCTGGTGCGCGAGGCGCTGCGCGAACGCGAGGTGCTGATGGGCATCGCGCCGCACCTGGTGCGGCCGCTGCGCTTCGTGCTGCCCCACGTGCCGCAGATGCGCCCGGCCTGGATGCTGCGCGCCGGCCTGTTCCTGTATGACCACCTGGCGCCGCGGGCCCGGCTCGCGCCGTCCCGACCGGTGCGCCTCGACCAGGTGCCGGAGGGCGCCGCGGTGCGGCCGCACATCCGGCGCGGCTTTGTCTATTCGGACTGCCGCACCGACGACGCGCGCCTGGTGCTGGCCAATGCGCTGTCGGCGCACGAGCGCGGCGCGCGAATCCGCACCGGGGTCGAGCTGCTGCAGGCCGAGCGGGTGGCGGGCGGCCTGTGGCAGGTCCGGCTGCTCGACCGGCGCAGCGGTGCGCAGTGGCTGCAGCCGGCGCGCGTGCTGGTCAACGCGGCCGGCCCCTGGGTCGATACGGTGAGCGCGCGCGTGGCCGCGGTGCGGCCGCGGCGCCACGCCCGCCTGGTCAAAGGCAGCCACATCGTGGTGCCCAAGTTCTGGGCCGGCGAGCAGGCGTTCATCCTGCAGCACGAGGATCGCCGCGTGGTCTTCGCCACGCCCTACGAAGAGCGCTACGCGATGCTCGGCACGACCGATCTGCCGTACGACGGCGCCCCCGAACAGGCGGCGATCAGCGCCGCCGAGATCGACTACCTGTGTGCCGCGGTCAACCGCCAGCTGCGCTGCCTGCTCGGCCCGGCCGACGTGCGCTACGCCTATGCCGGCGTGCGCTCCCTGGTGCAGGACGAGCACGACAATCCATCGGCGGTGACCCGCGACTACCTGATCGACGTCGAGACGGGCGAACCGGGCGCGGCCGCACCGGGCGGCAAGGGCGCCGCGCCCTACGTGAGCATCCTGGGCGGCAAGCTCACCACCTACCGGCGCCTGGCCGAGCACCTGCTCGAGCTGCTGCGGCCCTGGTTTGGCGCGCTGGGCGGGCCCTGGACCGGTAGCGCGGCGCTGCCCGGCGGCGACCTGCCGGCCGGCGGGCTATTTGCGGCGCAAGACGACTTCGAGCGCGAGTTCGATTTCGTGCCGCGTGAAAACGCGCGCGGGCTCTATGCTCGCCATGGCAGCCGGGCGCGGCGCGTGCTGCACGATGCGCGCCGCCTCGATGACCTTGGCGAGCATTTCGGCGCCGGCTTCTACGAACGCGAAGCCGACTACCTGATGACCATGGAATGGGCACGCAGCGCCGATGACCTGCTCTGGCGCCGCACCAAGTTCGGCTTGTGGCTGGAACCGCCGCAGCGTGCCGCGCTCGAGGCTTGGCTCGAGCGGCGCCAGCGGGATGCCGGCGGGCCCTGACGCGCCGCCGCAGGCCGCGCGTCAGGGCGCCGGAAGATCAACCCCAGTCGTCGCTACCGCCGCCGCCCAGGTCCATGCCGCCACCCGAGCCGCCGCTGTCCCAGCCGCCGTCGACGCCCAGGTCGGAGCGGTCGGGCGGCGCGCCGCGCGAGCCGTCATCGGCCCAGGCATTCCCGCTGGAATGCTCGTGCCCGCCCATGATCTCGTGGGCCAGGGCTTCGCCCGCCACCACACCGGCGCCGACCGCAGCACCGGTGGCCAAGCCACCCAGGATGCCGGAGCCGATTCCGGGGCCGCCAGCCGGCGCGCCGTAGGGCATGCCGCCCTGGCCATAGCCGTAGGGCGCGGGCGGCGCACCGCCCGGCATCATGCCGGGGCCACCCATGACCGCCGGGCGCCGGGCACGCAGCACCAGGAAGATGACGATGCCGGCACCGACCAGCAGGATCACCGGCATCACCGGGAAGCCCGATGATTCATGCGGCTCGGCACGCGGCGCGAAACTGGCGCTGGGCGCCGCGCCGCCGTCAAGGCGATGACGCAGGTCTTCGACCGTCGACGAACGGATCGACGTGAGGCCAGGCTCGAGTTCCTCGGCCAGCGCCAGTTCGCGGCGCGCCTCGTCGCGGCGCTGCAGGCGGGACAGCACCTCGGCTTCGACAAAGTGCGCCTTGGCGCTCTTCGGGTGATCGCGCAGCACGGTGAGCATCATCGATTGCGCGTCGGCAAGCCGGCCCGCGCGCACCGCGTTGTTGACTTCCTGCAGCGTGGGATCGTCCGCTGCCCGAGCCAGCGGCAGGACGCCCAGCGTTGCAGCAAGCAGGACTAGACCCAGCAGTTTCTTCATGGCCACTTGTTTCCTTTTCAGGTTGGCACCCGGCCCGGCAGGGTACACCGGGATGGTACGGTCCTTAGATGCGGCCCGCATGTCAAAGTTCAAGCCCGTGAAATCCTTGGATTCGTGCATCGGCCCGCGCCGGATGCCCCGGCGCCGGGGCCGGGGCGCCGAAGGCGCGCCGGATCAGGCCGGCGGCCCGCCCGCGGCCGGCGCATCGACCAGGCCCAGGACCGGGGGGTCGGGCAAGGCATGCAGCAAGGCGCTGAAGGCGCCCGAGCGCACCAGCGCGGTGGCCCGCTCGATGTCCGGCGCAAGATAGCGATCGTGCGGCATCGGCGCGCAGTCGGCGCGCAAGCGGGCGTGCGCCGCCTCGAGCGCCGCCGAGCTGCGCAGCGGGCGCAGGAATTCGAGCGCCTGGGCCGCGGCCAGCAGCTCGATGCCCAGGATGCACGACGTGTTTTCGATCAGGCACTGCAGGCGGCGCGCGGCGAAGGTGGCCATCGACACGTGGTCTTCCTGGTTCGCCGACGTCGGCAGGCTGTCGACGCTGGCCGGATGGGCCAGCGACTTGTTCTCGCTGGCCAGCGAGGCCGCGGTCACGTGGGCGATCATGAAGCCGCTGTTGAGCCCGGCATCGGCGCTCAGGAAGGGCGGCAGGCGCGACACGCCGGCGTCGATCAGCATGGCGATGCGCCGCTCGGCGATCGCGCCGACCTCGGCAATGGCCACCGCCATGGCATCGGCCACCAGCGCCACCGGCTCGGCGTGGAAGTTGCCGCCCGAGACGAGTTCGCCCTGCGCCGCGAAGACCAGCGGGTTGTCGGTCACCGCATTGGCCTCGCGCAGCAGCACCTGCGCGGCGTAGCGCAGCTGGTCGAGGCAGGCACCCAGCACCTGCGGCTGGCAGCGCAGGCAATACGGGTCCTGCACCCGGTCGTCGCCGGTGAGATGCGACTGGCGGATGGCGCTGCCCTGCAGCAGCGCGCGGTAGGCGCGCGCCACGTCGATCTGGCCGGGCTGGCCGCGCAGCGCGTGGATGCGCGGATCGAACGGCCCATCGCTGCCGCGCGCCGCATCGACCGTCAGCGCGCCGATCACCAGGGCCGATTCGAGCACCGGCACGAACGTGAACAGGGCATGCAGGGCCAACGCGGTCGAGGTCTGCGTGCCGTTGATGAGGGCCAGGCCCTCCTTGGCGAGCAGGCGCAGCGGCGCAAGCCCGAGGCGGGCCAGCGCGGCCGGCGCCGCGCTGCGGACGCCGTCGAGCAGGAACTCGCCCTCGCCCAGCAGCGCCAGGGTCATGTGGGCCAGCGGCGCCAGGTCGCCCGATGCGCCGACCGAGCCCTGTGCCGGGATGAACGGCACGGCCCCGGCGTTGTAGGCGGCGAGCAGCGCCTCGATCAGTTCCTCGCGCACGCCGGAGTGGCCGCGCGCCAGGCTGGCCGCCTTGAGCGCCAGCATGAGCCGCACCACCGGCGCGCCCAGCGGTTCGCCGACCCCGGCGCTGTGCGAACGGATCAGATTGAGCTGCAGCGCCTCGAGCGCCGCGGCGTCGATGCGCTGGTCGGCCAGCTTGCCAAAGCCGGTGTTGACACCGTAGACCGGGGCGCTGCCCTGCGCCACGTCGCGCACCAGCGCGGCGCCGGCGCGGATCGCCGGGCGCGCCGTGTCGGCCAGGTGCAGGCGCAAGCCGCCCGCATGGAGGCGACGCAACTGCGCCAGGTCGAGCCGCCCGGGCTCGATGCGCAGCGCCTCGGCCGGCGCCGCCGCGCTCACGCCGTTCCCGCGCCGGGCAGCATGGGCAGCTGCAGGCCCTGCTCGCGGGCGCAGGCGATCGCGTCCTCGTAGCCCGCGTCGGCGTGGCGCATGACCCCGGTCGCCGGGTCGTTCCACAGCACGCGCTCGATACGCCGCGCCGCCGCTTCGGTGCCGTCGCAGACGATGACCACGCCGGCGTGCTGCGAATAGCCCATGCCGACGCCGCCGCCGTGGTGCAGCGAGACCCAGCTGGCGCCGCTTGCCGTGTTGAGCAAGGCGTTGAGCAGCGGCCAGTCGGACACCGCGTCGGAGCCGTCGCGCATGGCCTCGGTTTCGCGATTGGGCGAAGCCACCGAGCCCGAGTCGAGATGATCGCGGCCGATGACGATCGGCGCCTTGAGCTCGCCGCTGCGCACCATCTCGTTGAAGGCCAGACCGGCGCGCTGGCGCTCGCCCAGCCCGATCCAGCAGATGCGCGCCGGCAGCCCCTGGAAGGCGATGCGTTCGCCCGCCATGTCGAGCCAGCGATGCAGGTGGGCATCGCCGGCGAACAGCTCCTTCATCCTGCGATCGGTGCGGCGGATGTCTTCCGGATCGCCCGACAGCGCGACCCAGCGGAACGGTCCTTTGCCGCGGCAGAACAGCGGGCGGATGTAGGCCGGCACGAAGCCCGGGAAGTCGAAGGCGCGGGCGACGCCCTGATCGAGCGCCACCTGGCGGATGTTGTTGCCGTAGTCGAAGGTCGGCACGCCCATGTCCTGGAAGTCGAGCATGGCGCGCACGTGCACCGCGCAGCCCTGCGCCGCCGCCTGGACCAGTTCGCCATGCTGCGCCGGATCGGCCTGGGCCGCCTGCCAGCGCGCCACGCTCCAGTCCGGCGGCAGGTAGCCGTGCACGAGGTCGTGCGCCGAGGTCTGGTCGGTGACCAGATCGGGCCGGATGCCGCCGGCCCGCGCCCGCCGCGCGAGCTCGGGCAGGACCTGGGCCGCGTTGCCCAGCAGCCCCACCGAGACCGCCCGGCCGGCCTGCGCGTAGCGCGCCATGCGCTCGAGCGCGTCGTCGAGGTTGGCCGCCTGCTCGTCCAGGTAGCGCGTCTGGCGGCGAAAATCGATGCGGCTTTGCTGGCATTCGACGACCAGGCAGCTGGCGCCGGCGCAGGTCGCGGCGAGCGGCTGCGCGCCGCCCATGCCGCCCAGCCCGGCGGTGAGGATCCAGCGCCCGGCGAGGCTGCCGCCGAAATGGCGGCGGCCGGCCTCGACGAAGGTCTCGAAGGTGCCTTGCACGATGCCCTGGCTGCCGATGTAGATCCACGAGCCCGCGGTCATCTGGCCGAACATCATCAGGCCCTTGCGGTCGAGCTCGTGGAAGTGTTCCCAGGTGGCCCAGTGCGGGACGAGGTTCGAATTGGCGATGAGCACGCGCGGCGCGTCTTCGTGCGTGCGAAAGACGCCGACCGGCTTGCCAGACTGCACGAGCAGGCTCTGGTCGGGTTGCAGCGTGCGCAGGGCCTCGAGGATGGCCTCGAAGCAGGCCCAGTTGCGCGCCGCCTTGCCGATGCCGCCGTAGACGACCAGGGCCTGCGGGTTCTCGGCCACCTCCGGATCGAGGTTGTTCTGGATCATCCGGAAGGCGGCCTCGATCTGCCAGTTGCAGCAGCTCAGGGCGGTGCCGCGCGGCGCGCGCACCGTGCGCGGCCCCGGCATGGCGCGATCCGGCACGCCGGCGTTGTTGTTCGGGTTCGATCCTTCCATGGACAGCTCCTCGACGGACGGCGCGGCGCAGCGCCCGCTGCGCGCCGCGCAGGTGCGGGTCGACCGCGGCGGCAGCCTGCGCCAAGGCACCTGGCACGACGTCTGGCACAACGATGGCGGAACGGGCACACTCTACTACGAGGACGGCACGACGATGACCCACCCGCCCCAGGAAGCGCCGCCGACGGTCTGGCACAACGCCACGCTGGCACCGCTATGCGACGACGACCCCGAACGGCTGATCGAACGGGGCGCGCTGGCGGTCGCGCAGGGCCAGCTGCATTGGGTCGGCCCGGCCGCCGAACGGCCCGCCGAATGGCGCGATGCCGCGGTGCGGCACATCGACCTGGGTGGCGCCCTGGTCACGCCGGGCCTGGTCGACTGCCACACCCACCTCGTGTACGGCGGCCAGCGCGCACGCGAATTCGAGCTGCGCCTGCAGGGCGCGAGCTACGAGGCGATCGCGCGCGCCGGCGGCGGCATCCGCGCCACGGTCGAGGCGACGCGGCGGACCACCGACGGCGCGCTGCTCGAGACGGCCGCGGCGCGCCTGCGCACGCTGCTGGGGCAGGGCGTGACGACGATCGAGATCAAGTCGGGCTACGGCCTGAGCCGCGCCGACGAGGCGCGCATGCTGCGCGTGGCCCGCGCCCTGGGCCGGCAGGAAGACGTCGACGTCCGGACGACCTACCTGGGCGCGCACGCCCTCGCCCCGGAATACGCCGGACGGGCCGACGACTACATCGACGCGGTCTGTGCCTGGCTCCCGGAACTGCACGCCGAGGGCCTGGTCGACGCGGTCGATGCATTCTGCGACCGCGTCGGCTTCACGCCGCTGCAGACCCGGCGGGTCTTCGACGCGGCGCGCGCGCTCGGGCTGCCGGTCAAGCTGCACGCCGAGCAGCTCAGCAACCAGCACGGCGCGGCGCTCGCCGCGCAATACGGCGCGCTCAGCTGCGATCACCTGGAATACCTCGACGAGGCCGGCGTCGCGGCGCTGGCGCACGCCGGCACCGTGGCGGTGCTGCTGCCCGGCGCGTACTACTTCCTGCGCGAGACGCAACGGCCGCCGGTGGCGGCGCTGCGCGCGCACGGCGTGCCGATGGCGCTCGCCACCGATCACAACCCGGGCAGCTCGCCACTGCTTGCGCCGCTCCTCGTGATCAACATGGCCTGCCTGCTCTTCGGCCTGACGCCCTGGGAGGCCCTGCGCGGCTGCACCGCGCACGCGGCGCGTGCGCTGGGCCTGGCCGGGTCGCGTGGCACGCTGGCCGCCGGCAAGCGGGCCGATTTCGTCGTCTGGGACGCGGCGCACCCCAACGAGCTGGCCTACCACCTGGGGCGGCCACTGTGCCGCCGGCGCATCCGTGGCGGGCACGAATCAACGGTAGCGGATGCGCCGGCCGGCGCCGCGGTGCACGCATGACCCCGGCCGACCCGACCGAGAGCCACGCGCTGCGGCGCGGCAGCACGCCGCTGCTCATCAGCCTGCCGCATGTCGGCACGGCGATCCCGCCGGCGCTGCATGGCGACTTCGTCGAGCGCGCGCTGGCGGTCGAGGACACCGACTGGCACCTCGAAGCGCTGTACGACTTCATCGACGAGCTCGGCGCGAGCATCATCGTGCCGCGCCTGAGCCGCTACGTCATCGACCTGAACCGGCCGCCCGAGGACCGCCCGCTTTACGAGGACGCCAACAACACCGAGCTGTGTCCGACGCGCTTCTTCAGCGGCGATCCGCTGTACCGCCCCGGCCGCGCGCCGGACGCGGCCGAGGTGGCGCGGCGGCGCGAGCTCTGGTGGCGGCCGTACCACGACGCGCTGGCCGCCGAGCTGGCCCGCCTGCAGGAGGCCCACGGCCATGCCCTGCTGCTGGACGGCCACAGCATCCGCTCGCAGCTGCCCTGGCTGTTCGACGGCAAATTGCCCGACCTGAACCTGGGCACCGCGGGCGGCGCGAGCTGCGCGCCGGCGCTGCGCGACGCCCTGGGCGACGTGCTGGCGCGCAGCGCCACGCTGGCGCCGCACTACACCCACGTGGTCGACGGCCGCTTTCGCGGCGGCTACATCACGCGGCACTACGGCCGGCCGCGCGACGGCGTCCACGCCGTGCAGCTGGAGATGTGCTGGAGCTGCTACATGGCCGAGACGCCGCCGTACGAGGTCGACGAGGGCCGCGCGCTGTACCTGCGGCCGGTGCTGCGCGAGCTGGCCGGCACCATGCTGGCCTGGAGCGCGCAGCTTGGCTAGCGCCGCCGCGCCGGGCGGCGATGCCGCGGCAGATGCCCCGCCAGACGCCGCGGGCGGCACCGCGATGGGCGACCCGGCCGCCCTGTGGGCGCCGCGCGCCTGGATTGACGGCGCCTGGGCCGAGCGGGTGCTCCTGCGCATCGATGGCCGCGGCCACTGGGCCGAGGTCCGTCCGGGCAGTGGCGCAGAGGGCGCAACCGTGCTCGCCGGGCCGGCGCTGCCGGGCCTGGTCGACGCGCACAGCCACGCCTTCCAGCGCGCCTTCGCCGGCATGGCCGAGCGGCGCGACCTGGACCACGACGACTTCTGGTCCTGGCGTGACGGCATGTATCGCACCGCCTTGCGCGTTCGACCCGAACAGCAGCAGGCGATCGCAGCGCAGCTGTTCCTCGAACTGGCGCGCGGCGGCTACACCCACGTCTGCGAGTTCCACTACCTGCACAACGACCTCGACGGCAGGCCCTATGCCGACCCGGCACGCATGGCGCACGCCATCGCCGCCGGCGCCGGCGAGGTCGGCATCGGGCTCACCCTGCTGCCGACGGTCTACGAACGCGCCGGCTTCGCCAGCCCGACGCTGCGCGAGGACCAGCGCCGCTTCTGCGCCGACGCGGATGCCGTGCTCGCCATGCGCAACGCACTGCGCGCTGGGCCCGGGAAGCCCGCCGTGCGGGTCGGCCTGGCGCTGCACTCGCTGCGCGCCGCGACCGCGGCGTCGATCGAACGCATCGCCGAATCCGCCGAGGGCGCGCCGATCCACATCCACATCGCCGAGCAGTCGCAGGAGGTCGAGGACTGCCTCGCCGCCACCGGACTGCGGCCGATCGAATGGCTGAGCCGCCATATCGCGCTCGATCGCCGCTGGCATCTGGTCCACGCCACCCATGCCACCGGCGCCGAGATCGACGCGATCGCGCGCTCCGGCGCAGGAGTCGTGCTCTGTCCGACGACCGAGGCCAACCTGGGCGACGGCATCGTCGATCTGCCCGGCTGGCTGCGCCGCGGCGTGCCGCTGAGCCTGGGCAGCGACAGCCAGGTCAGCCGCACGGCGCTCGAGGAGCTGCGCCTGCTGGAGTACGGGCAACGCCTGACGCGGCGCGAGCGCTGTGTCGGCGCCGACCCGCAGCGCGGCGAGCCCTCGGTGGCGGCCAATCTGTGGAACCGCGTCCAGGCGGGCGGCGCCGCGGCCGCCGGTTGCGACGAAGGCTGGGGCCTGCAGGTCGGGGCGCGCGCCGACCTGCTGGTGGTCGACACGCGGTCGCCGGCGCTGCTGGGCGTGCCCGGCTCGCACCTGCTCGATGCGCTGGTGTTCAGCAGTCCGAACCGGCCGTTTCGCGACGTCATGTCAGGCGGACGCTGGCTGACGCGCGACCATCGCCATGCCGCGGGCGAGGCCATCGCCGAGCGCTTCGTCGAGGCGATGCGCGAGATCCGGCGCGAAGCCGGCGGGCCGGACGGCGCGCCCGGGGCTCCCGCGGATCCGCCCGCCGATTCGCATCGTGCCGGCGGCGATCGCGGATAGAATCTCGCCGCGCAAGGCGCCGATCCGCCATCGCATTGGCCTGCGCAGTCGCATCGGCACCCGCATTCGCATCCGCGTCCGCGTCCGCGTCCGCGTCGGCGTGCGCAAGGGCCGGGTGGTGGCGCAGGCTGACCGCGCGGCAACCCGGGTTGCGCGGATCCAACTTAAGCTGACACAAGGAGAAGAAACATGATGACACTCATCGCGGTCTTTGGCGGCATCCTCGGGTTCGCCTCGCTCGCCTATCTCATCGTCAAAGGCAGCAAGTAATCCTTCGGGCAGGCCCCGCGGCCCTCTGGTCGGGGGCCGCGGGCCTTGCCCAATCCGCGAATTGAGCCGGAGTGCGCGGCCAATTCGACGGTCGCGTGCATCCGCCGGCGACTACCCTGCGGGATCGACTGCCACGTCTCGATCCCGGTGCAACCGAACTCGCCACCTGCCGTCCCGGCGCAACACCCCGGTGGCGCCGCCCACCGGAACCCGGTGGTGTCGCCGCGCGAGAGCGACCAGGGGCTGGCGCGGCGCCGCCGCATCGTGCATGCGCTGCTGGGCTTGGGTCTGGCCGCCGCCGCCGCGGGCTGGTGGTTCGAGGACGCGCTGCCCGGGCCGGAGACCATCCATCCGCGCCTGCTCGCCGAACCCTTGCAGAGTGCCGTCGAGGCGCCGATGTTCAAGGCGACCGTCCATGGCATCGAATACATCGTACGGCCGCGCTACAGCTACGACATCAGCGGCCTCGTGGTCAGCCGTCACGATACCGACGCCTGGTGGGATACCGCACACCGCGACGATCTGTTCAATCCGGTCGATCTTTGCGTGGTCTGGGGCCGCAACGCCAGCACCGGGCTGTACCGCGACATGCGCTTTCAAAACGGCCAGTGGACCTGCTACGCCCAGCAGCGTGGCGGCATGGTGGATTTCGACCTGACCCAGTTCTCGAACAACCACCTGGTGACCGACCGCGGCGACGTGCGCCGCGCCGTGCGCCGCATCCGCATCGGCGACCAGGTCCGCCTGCGCGGCTATCTCGTGGACTACGGCGTGCTGCGCGACGGCGGCCCGGCGCAGATGCGCGTGTCGAGCAACACCCGCCTGGATACCGGACCGGGGGCCTGCGAGATCGTGCTGGTCACCTCGGTCGAATCGCTGGGCAGCGCGCCGGCCGTTTGGCGCATGTTGTGGTACGGCGGGTTGACCCTGCTCGCGGTGGGTGGCGTCGCCTGGCTGCGCCTGCCGCTGCCGCGGGTCGACGAGTCCGACCTGCCATGAGTCCGGCCGCCGTGAATTCGACCTCCCATGGTGACGACCGGCCGAGGTTTCGACCGGCCCTGAGGCCGCGCGCGGGCTAGCCCAGGCCGCCGAACAGGCTGGCAGCGACGCACCAGAGGACGACCAGCAGCGGCGACAGCTGCCAGCGCCATAACGCCAGCGCCGCCGCGCCGGCGATCACCACATCGCCGGGCCCGCGCACCGCCGCGATCCAGACCGGATCGTAGAGCGCGGCGCCCAGCAGGCCGACGGCCGCCGCGCTCACGCCCGCCATGGCGCGCGCCGCCACGGGATGCCCGGCCAGTGCCCGCCAGAACGGCAGGATGCCGGCCATCAGCAGGAAGCCGGGCAGGAAGATCGCGCACAGCGCGACCAGCGCACCGAATGCCCCGCCGTCGGGTCCGGGCAGTCGCGCGCCAAGGTAGGCGGCGAGCGCGAACATCGGCCCGGGCACGGCCTGGGCCGCGCCATACCCGGCAAGAAAATCGGCGCGCCCGATCCAGCCCGGCGCGACCACCGCCTCCTGCAGCAGGGGCAGCACGACGTGCCCGCCGCCGAACACCAGTGCCCCGGCATGGAAGAACGCGTCGGCATAGCGCACGGCATCGCGCGCCCCGGAGTGCGCCGCCCACGGCAGTCCGAAAAGCAAAACGGCGCAGGCCGCGAGCAGCAGCGCGCCCGTGGCCGGGCCGTAGGCCAGGGCCAGTTCGCCGGAAAAATCGGGACGCACGGCGCGGCACAGGATGGCGCCGCCCAGGGCGCCCAGCCCGATCGCGTAGAGCTGCGCCGCGGCGCCGGCGGCGCTGCCGAGCACGATGGCCGCGGCCAGCACGGCGAGCGCGCGGCGCGCCAGGTCCGGACACAGCGAACGCACCATGCCGACCAGGCCCTGCGCGACCACCGCCAGCGCCACCAGCTTCAGGCCGTGCAGCAGGTTCTGCCCGCTTGCACCATCGAGCCGCGGCAGCAAGGCCGCAAAGGCGAACAGCAGCAGCGCCGAGGGCAGGGTGAAGGCGATGAAGGCCGCCAGCGCGCCGGCCCAGCCGGCACGCAGCAGGCCGATCGAGAAGCCCAGCTTGCTGCTGCCCGGCCCGGGCAGCAGCTGGCTCGCGGTGAGCAACTGGCCGAACTGCCGGTCGGTGACCCAGGCGCGGCGCTCGACGAATTCGCGCCGGAACAGCACGACGTGGGCGATCGGCCCGCCGAAGCTGGTCAGGCCCAGGCGCAGGAAGACCGCGAACACCTCGGCCGCGCCACCCGCCATGGCTCAGGAGGGCGGCGCGTCGCGCAGCGCCTTCATCGCCGCTTCCATGGCCGCGGTGAGACGCAGCGTGGCCTCCTTGCCGCCCTGGGCATAGGCCGCCGTATCGAGCGGCGCGCCGAACGTGACGGCGATGCGCGGCCGCCACAGCAGATGGCCCCAGCGCAGGCGCCGCGGGCCGTCGTAGTGCGCGGGCACGATGAGCGCGCCGGCCTTGAGCGCGATCATGGCGGCGCCGCGCTTGTTGTCGACCTCGTCGCCGGCGTTGCGCGTGCCGGCGGGGAAGATCAGCAGGCGCTCGCCGCGCGCGACCAGGCTGATGGCGTGCTTGATCGTCGCCGGGCCCGGTCGGCCGCGGTCGACCGGAAAACCGCCGCCCGAGCGCACGAACCAGCCGACCAGGGGCATCTCGAACAGTTCCTTCTTCGCCATCTGGTGCAGGCTGCGCGGGTAGGCGGCGTAACCGACCCATAGCGGATCGAGCCAGCCGACGTGGTTGCAGACGATGACCCTGCCGCCCGGCCCATCGAGATGCTCGAGGCCGCGCACCTGCATGCGCCCGAAAGGCGTCATGACGCGGTACAGGATGCGGATGAAACGGTTCGGCTGTTCGCTGGCTGGCAGGTTGCCGGCTGCCGCCATGTCGCCGCTCATGATTGCCCCGCATCGAGCAGCGCAGCCAGCTCGGCGGCCCCGCGAACCGGCGGCAGGCAGGTCTGGTCGCGGCACACGAGGGCCAGCGCCGCGCCGGCGCCTGCTTCGGGCGCGTCGCCGGCGGCCGCGAAGGCGGCCAGCGCGTGCAGGTCTTCCATGCGCCCGAGCACGCGGGCACCCGGGTAGACGCGGTGCGCGGCAGAGCGCAAAGCAGACAGCGCGCTCCCCGAGCCCGCGAAAGCGACGCTCGTCGGACCCTGGCGGTCGAATTCGCGCGCCGCCAGCAGGTGGGCAAAGCCGAAGAAATTGCGCGCGCTCGCGGCCTCGAAGCGCGCCAGCATGTCGCGCGCCCGCTCGGCGTAGACCGGCTTGCCGCAATAGGCGTGGGCGCGGAGCAGGGCGAAAACCGCGGCCGAAAGGCCCGATGGACAGGCGCCGTCAAAGGGTGCCAGCGGCCGGTGCGGCAGCGGCGCACCGGGGTCTTGCGCCAGATCGCGCGACGTGAAGTACAGGCCGCCGTCCCAGAACTCGTCGAGGATGCGTTCGACCAGGCCCAGCCCGCGTTCGAGGTCGGCCGGATCGAACGCCGACTCGTACAGATCGAAGAGGCCCAGCGCGACATAAGCGTGGTCATCGAGAAAGCCCGGACCGGTGGCCGCGCCGTCGCGCCAGGCGCGCTGCAGGCCGCCGTCGGCGCGGGTCAGGTGGCGGCCGAGAAAATCCGCGGCGCGGCGCGCCGCATCGAGGTAGGCCCGCTCGCCGCAGGCCTGGTAGGCGGCGCACAGGCCCTGGATCATCAGGCCGTTCCAGCCGGCCACGATGTTGTCGTCGCGGCCGGGCGGCGGGCGCGAGGTGCGCGCCGCCAGCAGGCGGGCGCGCAGCGGTGCCAGGCGCGCCGCCTCGGCCGCACCGAGCGCCTGACGGCGCTGCAACACGGAGCGCCCGCCGGAAAAGTTGCCGCCCTCGGTCACGCCGTAGGCGCGCAGCGCGAAGGCGCCGTCGTCGGCTCCGAGGACCGCGAGGATCTGCTCCGGTCGCCAGACGTAATAGGCGCCCTCCTCGCCTTCGCTATCGGCGTCGGTGCCGGCGCAAAAGCCGCCATCGGCATGGCCCAGATCGCGCAGCACGAAGGCGCAGGCATCCTCGAAGACCGCGCGCCAGGCCGGCTGCGGCGCCAGGCGCCAGGCGTCGGCATAGATCTTCACGAGCTGCGCGTTGTCGTAGAGCATCTTCTCGAAGTGCGGCACTTCCCAGCGCTCGTCGACGCCGTAGCGCGCGAAGCCGCCGGCGAGCTGATCGTGGATGCCGCCGGCCGCCATGCCGTCGAGCGTGCGCTGCAGGGCGAGCCACAGCGCGGTGCGCTGTTCGTCGTCCGGGCGCGCGGCGCCGCGGCGGGCCAGCAGGCGCAGCATGAGATCGAGGCAGGAGACATTTGGAAATTTGGGCTTGCCGCCCATGCCGCCATGCACCGGGTCGGTCGCCCGGGCGAAGGCGAGCGCCGCCTCGCGCGGCAGGTCGCCCGGCGGCGGCTCGAGCGGTGCGAAGAGCTGCTCGTCGTGTTCGCGCCAGCCACGCACGAACTGGGCGCAGTTGGCCTGCACTTCCTGGCGCCGCTCGCGCCAGGCGCGCGCCAGCCCCTGCAGCAGGCGCGGCAGGGCCGGCCGGCCGTAGCGCTCTTGCGGCGGAAAGTAGGTGCCGGCGAAGAACGGCTCGCGCTGCGGCGTGAGAAACACGGTGAGCGGCCAGCCGCCGCCCTCGCCCATCATCTGCACGACGCGCTGGTACAGCTCGTCGATGTCGGGGCGCTCCTGGCGGTCGACCTTGATGTTGATGAAATCGGCATTGAGCCGGGCGGCGATCGCCGGGTCGTCGAAGGACTCGTGCGCCATGACATGACACCAGTGGCAGGCGAAGTAGCCGACCGACAGGTGGATCGGCTTGTCTTCGGCGCGCGCCCGGGCGAAGGCTTCATCGCCCCAGGGATACCAGTCGACCGGCTGCTCGGCGTGCTGGCGCAGGTAGGGCGAAGACTCTCTGGCGAGGCGGTTGGGCATGGGATCGTGCATGATAGAACACCGCCCGGCGCCGCTGCGGCGCGCCCCAAGGAGGGAATCCCGCCCATGGCCGAAACCGCGCCGCACCCTGCCGGCACCGAACCGTGTGCGCGCCGCGCGCCGCGCGGCGTGCAAATCTTCGTGGCCTACGCCGTCCTGGTCGCGGCCTCGAGTGCGCTCGAGGGCATCTGGTATCTCGACCTCGCGGAGCCGTACTACACGCGGCAGATCGGGGCGCTGCTCAATCCGGAGTTCGACGCCCTGGTGGCTGCGCTGTTCTATCTCATTTACGGCGCCGGCGCGTATTTCTTCGCGCTGCGGCCGGCGCTGCGCGAGGGCTCGTGGCGGCTCGCCCTGGGCGCGAGCGCCGGCTACGGCTTCTTCTGCTTCTGCGCCCACAACCTGACCGATCTCGCCGACGTGCGCGGTTACACCGCACCGATCGCAACGCTCGACATCGCCTGGGGCACGTTCATGACCACCGTGGCGGGCGCCCTGGCCTACCTGGCCGCCCGCCGCATGGCCTAGCAGCGGGCCGCCGCCGGTCGCGGCGCCGTGCAGGCGTGTACATTGGCCGCCATGGATGACCTGACTTCCCGTGCCGACGCGCTGTTGCGCGAGGCGGTCGACGGCGGCGCGCTGCCCGGCGTCGTGCTCCTGGCGTCGCGCGCCGGCGAACCACTCTACGCCGGCGCATTCGGCCAGCGCGCCCTGGGCGGCGACGCGCCGATGACGCTCGACAGCGTGTTCTGGATCGCTTCGATGACCAAGCCGCTGGTCAGCGCGGCGGCGCTGCAGCTGGTCGAGCAGGGCCGGCTGGGGCTCGACGAGCCGGTCGCGCGGCGGCTGCCCGAGATCGCCGCCATCGGGGTGCTCGACACCGACGGAGCGGGCGGCGAAGCGCCGTTGCGGCCGCCCCGGACGCCGATCACGCTGCGCCAGTTGCTCAACCACACGTCGGGCTTCGGCTACGAGTACTGGAGCGCGGCGCTGCTGGCCTACCGCAAGGCGCACGGCATGCCGGCGGTCGGCAGCGGCCAGCGCCGTGCCATGGACACGCCGCTGCTGTTCGACCCGGGAACGCGCTGGGAATACGGCATCGGCATCGACTGGGCCGGACTGCTGATCGAATGCGTCACCGGCCAGGCGCTGGGCGAGGTGCTGCGGCAGAACCTGCTCGAACCACTGGGCATGGTCGATACGGCCTTCGAGCTCACGCCGGCCCTGCGCGCCCGCCTGGCCAAGGTGCATCAGCGCGCCGCCGACGGCACGCTGCTGGCCACCGACATCGGGGTGCCGCCCGGCGCGCCGGTGCTCGGCGGCAGCGGCCTGCATGGCAGCGCGCGCGACTACCTGCGCTTCCTGCAGATGATCCTGGGCGGCGGTGTGCTCGATGGTCGGCGCGTGCTGCAGGCGGCGAGCGTGGCGCAGATGATCCGGCCACAGATCGGCGAGCTGGCCGTGCGGCCGCTGGCCTCGGTCGCACCGCGCCTTACCGGCGGGCTCGACTTTTATCCGGGGCGGCGAAAATCCTTCGGTTTCGGTTTCCTCGTCCTGGGCGAGGACGTTCCGGGCGGCCTGGCCGCGGGCAGCCTGACGTGGTCGGGAATCGCCAACACCTGCTTCTGGATCGACCCGAGCCGCGACCTGGCGGCGGTCTTCCTGACCCAGGTATTGCCCTGCGCCGACGAAAGAACCACGGCCGTGCAAACCGCGGTGCAAGGCCTGCTGGCGGGCGCGGCGCCGTTCAGTCGCCGCGCAATCGCCAGCGGCGCAGCAGATAGGTGATGGACGCCGCGCTGCCGGCGATCAGCGCCACGGCGTGCATCGTTTCGATCGGCGCGCCATCGTGCCAGCGGCCGATCCAGAGCACGGCCCACGGCAGCGCCGCGCAGGCCAGCAGCAGCGCGGCGTAGACCACGCGCCGTCGGGCCTGGGCACGGCGATCGGCGATGGCCGCGGCGCGCGTCAGCGCGCGCCGACACAGCAGCCCCAGCGGAAAGGCCGCCCCGGCCAGCGCACCGAGCACGAAGAAGAAGGTGGCGTCGGCCAGGTTGGCGAGCAGCAGGCCGGCGAAGTCGGCGGGGGAATCGGTGCGCATTGCAGGGAGCTTGCGGCAATCGATGCCTCTTTGCAACGCCGCGCGCAAGGCGATATGACTTAGGAAAATCGAATGTGCACAATGCGGTCGGCCGGGAATATCCCGTGCCGGCCGCCGGTAGTCCAGGCAGGGTGTCCGGAAATCCTTCCGGAATAGGCCCCGGAAGGGAGAGCGCAGATTGTCCACGCCAGGCCGGGAAGACCGCTTTCGCGTCGCCGTGCTGCCGCACCTGGATTCGGCCTTCAACCTGGCGCGCTGGCTGACCCGCAGCGAGCCCGATGCCGAGGACGTGGTGCAGGAGGCCGTGCTGCGGGCCTACCGCTATTTCGACCGTTTCCACGGCGCCGACGGCCGGCCCTGGCTGATGGGCATCGTGCGCAACACCTTCTATTCCTGGTACGAGGGCAATCGGCTGCAGCGCGCCAGCACGCCGTTCGATGAGGACCTGCACGGCGCCGATGCGCCGGGCGCGGTCCAGGCCGCGCCGGCCGACGACGAACCGGAGATGCAACTGCTGCGCAAGCAGGAGCGGCACCGCCTGCAGCGGGCGCTCGAAGCGCTGCCGCTCGAGTTTCGCGAGGTCCTGGTGCTGCGCGAACTCGAGGACCTGTCGTACAAGGAAATCGCCGCGCTCATCGACGCGCCGATGGGTACGGTGATGTCGCGCCTGGCGCGCGGCCGCAAGCAACTTGCCGAGGCCCTGGCCCGGGCCGAGGGGAACCATGATGGAACATGACCAAGCCGCAGCGCTGTTGACCGCCTACCTGGACCGCGAGCTGGGCGTTGCCGAGACGCTGGCGCTCGAGCATCACCTCGACGGTTGCGCCAGTTGCCGCGCGGCGCAGGCCGAACAGCAGGCGCTCATCGCGCGCTGCCGTGCCGACGCGCCCTATTTCCGCGCCGGGCCCGAACTGCGGCGCCGGATCGCTGCGGCCTTGCCGCCAGCGGCGGCGGCCACGTCGGCCGGGCCACCCGCGGTGCGCCACGGCGGGCTACTGGGTGCGCTGCGCGAGCGGCTGGGCAGCCTGGCCTGGCCGCCGCAGGCGGTGCTGGCCACCGCGCTGTTCGCCTTGACGCTGGCCACCGGGCTGTACCTGGCCGTTCCATCGGACGAGGACCGCCTGGCCGAGGAACTCGTGGCGGGCCATGTGCGCTCGCTGCAGGTCGATCACCTGTCCGACGTCGCCTCGAGCGATCAGCACACCGTCAAACCGTGGTTCAACGGCAAGATCGATTTCGCGCCGCCGGTCGTCGACCTGGCGGCGCAGGGCTTCAAGCTCGAGGGCGGCCGGCTCGACTATCTGCACGGCCACGCCGCCGCCGTGCTGGTCTATCGGCACGGGCCGCACCCGATCAACGTTTATATCTGGCCGGCGGCGGGCGGCGATGCCGCGCCGCAGCTGCGCGACCAGCAGGGCTACCACCTCGCCGGCTGGCGCGCCGGCGGCATGCAGTACTGGGCCGTTTCCGACCTGGCGCGCGACGAGATGAACGCACTGGTCGACGCGCTGCGCCACTGAAGGCCGCCGGCAGCGCGCCGCGCCGCAGCCGCGCGGGCCGCTGCACCCCGGCGGCCAGGCCCCGACCCGCTCAGTGCGGCGCCGCCCCTTCGAGCGCCGGCGCCGCAAGGGGCGCTGACTCCTGCCCCGCGAGCACGGCCTGCGCCAGCCGGTCGATTGCCGCATCGTCCAGGGCCTCTGTGGGCAGGCGCCAGCGCTGCTCCCAGTGCCGGAAGTGCAGGCACTGCGAGCTCGCGTAGAGCGGGTCGTAGTGCAGCTGGGCCAGCTCGGCAAACAGCAGCGGCAGCGCACCGGCCAGGGCCCAGCCCTGCCAGCGCTGCAGCACTTCATGGCCATGGCGTTCGCGCAGCGCATCGAGGCGCCGCGCCAGGGCCGCGCCATCGTCGCCCAGGTAGGCGTAATCGCGCAGCAGGTAGTCCACCCGGGCCGCCAGCGACGCCGCAATTTCGATACAGGGGCTGTCGCGCATCCGCTCGATCAGCGCTGTCGGCAGCGACAGCCGTCCGATCCTGCGGCTTTCGGCCTCGACAAAGATGGGCCGCGCCGGATCGAGGGCCTCGAGCGCGGCCACGAGGCGGGTCTCGAAGCCCTTTTGCGTCGGCTGCTCGCGGCCCGGCAGCGCGCCCAGCAGCGAGCCCTTGTGGCAGGCCAGGGCCTCGAGGTCGAGCGTCTGCGCGCCGTGCGCGGCCAGCGCCTGCAGCACCCGCGTCTTGGCGCTGCCGGTCGCGCCGCAGATGACGCGCAAGGCGAGCCCAGGGCCGACGCGGTCGATGGTCTCGATGACATGTCGGCGCCAGCGCTTGTAGCCGCCGCCCAGTTGCTGCGCATCCCAGCCCACCAGGCGCAACCATGTCACCATCGAGCTGCTGCGCAGGCCGCCACGCCAGCAGTAGACCAGGGGCTTCCAGGTCGCCGGCCGGTCGGCGAAGCGTTCGCGCAGGTGGCGCGCCAGATTCGCCGCGACCAGCGCGCCACCCAGCCGGCGCGCCTCGAAGGCGCCCTGCTGCTTGTACAGCGTACCGACGCGGTGGCGCTCGTCGTCGTCCAGGACCGGACAGTTGATCGCACCGGGTATGTGATCCTCGGCGTATTCAGTCGGCGAGCGGGCGTCGATCAGGCAGTCGAAGCGATGCCGGTCCTCGACACCGCAGGGGCCGCGCTCGGTCATGGCGCGGCGCTCGGCCGGGAACGGCTGCGCGAGGGCGGCCGGCCGCAGGACGGCACCGCCGGGTCCGGCGCCGGATGCGCCGCTGGCCAGCGGCGCGAGCGGCCAAATACGCAATTCATCGGGCGCAGTTTACCGGCCACGGCGCGCGCCGCAGCCCGGAGCCTGGCGGGCAGTCGCGACGCCTGAACGCCGCCGGCCAGCCCGGCACGCGACGCGCTAGAAAATCTGGGTGAAAAGCCAGAACAACGAACCCGACAGCACGATGGCCGCCGGCATGGTCAGCACCCACGCCATGAGCAGGTTGCGGATGGTCGACATCTGCAGACCCGAGCGGTTGGCCGCCATGGTGCCGGCAACGCCCGACGAGAGCACGTGGGTGGTCGATACCGGCAGGCCGTAGATGTCGGCGGCGCCGATCGTCATCATGGCCACCAGTTCGGCCGAGGCGCCCTGCGCATAGGTCAGGTGGGTCTTGCCGATCTTCTCGCCGACCGTCACCACGATGCGCTTCCAGCCGACCATCGTGCCTAGTCCCAGGGCGACCGAGACCGCGACCTTGACCCAGTCCGGGATGAACTTCGTCGCCTGGTCGATCAGCTTGCGGAAGGCCTTGACGTTCTGCTGCGTGTCGCCCTCGAACGTCACGGCGTGGGACTTGTCGATCTGGCGCAGGGCCTCGGAGGCGAGGTACATGTCGTTGCGCACGTTGGCCACGGCCGCCGGCGGCAGCTTGTCGAAGGTGCCCGATTCCTTGACCTGGGTGCCGATGCTGCCAGTCATCGCGACCAGGGCATCGAGCACTTCGGGCTTGTATTCCTTGCTGCGGACGTAGGTCGCCAGCACGCCGCGCGGGTCGGCCACCGCATTGCCCGGCGCCACCTTGGCCAGCGACTGCTGCGTGACCTGGGCGACGGCGACGAATTCGGTGGTCTTGTCGGCCGGCATCGAGAGGTTCAGCGCGTAGGCCAGCGGCACGGTACCGACGAGGATCAGCATGATCAGACCCATGCCTTTTTGCCCGTCATTGGAGCCGTGCGCGAAGGACACGCCGGTGCAGGTCAGGATGAGGATGCCGCGGATCCACCAGGGCGGCGGATGGTTGCCCTTGGGTGCCTCGAAGAGTTCCTTGTTCTTGCGGATCAGCGCGCGCAGGAGCAGCAGCAGCAGGGCGGCGCCGCCGAATCCGACCAGCGGCGACAGCAGCAGGGAATAGCCGACCTTGGTGGCCTGGGCCCAATCGACGCCGCTGGTGCCGTCGCGGCCATGCATCAGGGCGTTGGCGATGCCGACGCCGACGATCGAGCCAATCAGCGTGTGCGAGGACGACGCCGGCAGCCCGAGCGCCCAGGTACCCAGGTTCCAGATGATCGCCGCGATGAGCAGGGCGAAGACCATGGCAAAGCCCGCGCTCGAGCCGACCTGCAGGATGAGTTCTACCGGCAGCAAGGAGATGATGCCGAAGGCCACGGCGCCGCTGGATGTCAGCACGCCGAGGAAGTTGAAGGCGCCCGACCAGACGACCGCCGCGCTGGGCGGCAGCGAATGGGTGTAGATAACGGTCGCCACGGCATTGGCGGTGTCGTGAAAGGCGTTGACGAACTCGAAGGCCAGGGCGATGAGCAGGGCGACGATGAGCAGGATGAACGAGACGTAAGACGCCTCGGTGGCTCCGGCATGGGCATTGCGCACGTCGGTGATCAGGCCCTGCGCGCCGAACAGCAGCCCGACCGCGAGCAGGCCGATGAAGATGACAACGGTGAGCAGCGATGGCCTTTTGTCCAGTGCCGGACGGCCCGGATGATGCGCTGGATGCGGGACGGGCGCGGCGGGTGCGTGGACGCTCATGGAAGACCCGATCGGGAGTTCGCGGGTCGGCCGACCCGGAATTTCGAGTCTGAGACTGATTTATGACCGTTACATGTCCAGAATTACCGTCCGCATGACATGCGCCAGGGCGCCGTCACCTGGATGACGAGCGCCGGGTACCGGTGTTCAGGCGGCGTCGAGCAGGGAAAAGCGATCCGCGCTGGCGCGCTCCCACCACAATTCGAACACCGGATGGCTGCGCCGTCCGGGCGCCGCACCCAGCAGATCGCCCGGCCCCATGCGCGGCAGGCGGGCCGAGAGCAATTGCACCTCGGTCGACGAGATGCGATGAACGATGTGGTGCGGCCGCAGGTCGCTGGGGTGCGCAAGACCCGCGGCGGCGAGCAGCTCGCCCAGTGCCTTGACCGTATTGCGATGGAAGCGATAGACCCGTTCGGCCTTGTCCGGCACCACCAGGGCGCGCTGGCGCAGCGGATCCTGGGTGGTGATGCCGGTGGGACAGCGCCCGGTGTGGCAGGTCTGCGCCTGGACGCAGCCGATGGCG
>Ga0209698_10000453_pt1 | contig 47305 bp, 35 predicted proteins | sample LitLauG_LLR_2012_FD_187203 | JGI IMG/M metagenome (GOLD analysis project Ga0209698, IMG submission 187203) | Freshwater sediment microbial communities from Pennsylvania, USA - Little Laurel Run_MetaG_LLR_2012 (SPAdes) (version 2) | ecosystem: Environmental > Aquatic > Freshwater > Creek >...
ATGGGTCCGAGCCAGGTGGTGCCGGCATTATCCAGGAGACGAAAGGTGTTGGCGGCGCGATTGAACTCGACAAAACAGGCATTGGCGCCGGAAGGGAGGGTGTTGAGCAAGAAATAGAGCACGCCGATGGCGGAGGCACCGGCGCCATCGGCGACGGTGAGGGCGAAGGTCTGCGCCTGGCCGCTGCCGGAGCTTGGGACGGTGGCGAGCACCGTGGGAGGGCCGGAGTTGGGTACGCTCCAAGAGCCGGTGGTGAGCCAGCCGCTGGCGTGGTTGGCGGTATCTATGAGGAAGGCAAAAGTGCTTTTTGCTCCGGCAAAGGGGAAGGCAAAACTGAGGGGGATGTTGACGGTGAGGTTATTGCCGGCGGTAAAGGTGGAGGCCGCCGGGCTGACAGAGCATTGGCTGTTGGACAACGATGCGTTGGTCGTGCCGAGGGTAATGGGTCCGAGCCAGGTGGTGCCGGCATTATCGAGGAGACGAAAGGTGTTGGCGGCGCGATTGAACTCGACAAAACAGGCATTGGCGCCGGAAGGGAGGGTGTTGAGCAAGAAATAGAGCACGCTGATGGCGGAGGCACCGGCGCCATCGGCGACGGTGAGGGCGAAGGTCGCGGATGACCCAGCCCCGGCGGCCGGATTGATGGAGACCACAGAGGAATCAGTCCAGAGTGAAATTTTGCTGACAAACCCATCTTGCCCTCCCGCGATGGAAGGTTGAAAGGCCGCAACTACGGGAAATGTCCGAGAAAGCGTCTGACCAACCAGATAAGCCGCGGTAGCATCCAGGGCCAATGCGTTAGCCGCATCGGAATCGCTTCCTCCCAGCAAGCTGCTGAAAATCAGGCTGCTACCCGAGGGTGTCAGGCAACTCAAAAGAGCGTCGTACAAGCCGGCGTTGGAAGGTTGTATCGCATTGACGGCCGGGAAATCCGGGGAAGTGCTGTAGCCGGCAATACAGATAGCGCCGCTATTGTTTAAGCGAATCGCTGTGCCATAATCCGCATTGGTGCCACCCAGATAGGTGCTGAAAACCAAGGTCCCGGTGGCACTTAGTTTGGCTACAAAGGCGTTTAACGAACCCGCGAGGTTGGGCTGAAGAGCATTTCGGACGGGGAAATCGGCAGAGCTGGTCACGCCGGTGGCGTACACATTTCCGTAGCTATCCACATCCACGGCCATGCCGGTTTCCGGGGAACCTACATTTCCGTTGCTTCCACCGAGGTATGTACTGTAAATAAGAGAGGCGCCATTCGGGCTGAGCTTGGCGAGGAATGCGTCCTGTGCGCCTCCCAGCGTGGGTTGGAATGCGTTGAAGACGGGAAAGTCTCGCGACGTTGTGGCACCGGTCAGGTAGGTGTTCCCATTGGCATCCACGGCAATCGCCGCCGCGCCATCCGTGCCGGAACCGCCCAAATACGTACTGAAGCGTAAATGCCCCGTAGAGTCAAAGGCGGTAACAAAGGCATTCTGCACGCCCTTGAGAGTTGCCTGGAAGGGATACAGGGTAGGGAACTTCGAGGACGTTGTTTCGCCTGCGATATATACATTTCCATAGGTATCGACGGCGATCCCGCGACCCGCCTCAGAGCCGGAAGAGCCTAGATACGTGCTGTACACCAAACGATCCCCTGCCGGACTCAACTTTGCGAAGAACGCGTCCCGGCCGCCGGAAAGCTGGGGCTGGATGGGGGAGCCTGCGGTGGGAAAGTTGCTGGAATAAGTCCATCCTGTAATGTACGCGCTGCCCGAATTATCCACTGCGATCGCGAAACTGCGATCATCTCCGGCGCCGCCCAGAAACGTGCAATACAAAAGAACCGACCCGGTCGGATCGAACTTGGCTACGAATGCATCCACCGTGCCTCCGAAAGTGGGCTGGGCCGCATTTTTGACGGGCAAATTGGCGGATTCGGTCCACCCGGTGACGTAGATGTTCCCGGACGGATCGAGGGCTACGCCGGTCAGGGCATCGAATCCGGTCCCGCCGAAGTACGTACTGAAGGTAAGAACGCTCTCCGCAGCCTTCGCCTGTTCCACGGAGCGTGCCGCCTTTGAGGGCACCGATACCACGAAGAGGAGGAGGGCCGCAATCAGCCATTTCGCTGCGCGCATCACGGCCTCGCGCAGTTCTTGACCTTGGGATTGCGCCCGTGGCCACTGAACTACCCGGCGGATCATGGGAATTACGTAGTGCTGCGTGCGAAGGATTTTCTCAAGTTATTAAGTCGTAACCCTACTTAAGGCGCGTCCCAGTCGCGGGACCAGTGTGGGCCTTCGGCTCGGGTGCTATACTTGGGGAACCATAAGTGTGGACGGGTAACCATAATTTCCTCCTGCGGAATTTAATCTCAAAGGATTTCAAAATCCGCTACCGGAATATGTCCTTGGGGGCGTTTTGGTCGCTACTCAATCCCATCATTATGATGGGCGTACTGACCTTTGTCTTTACGAAGCTTTTTCCGAATCCGACTCCCAACTTCCCGTTGTTCGTGTTGTGTGGTATTGTGCCGTTCAATTTCTTTTCTTTGGCTTGGGCTATTGGGACCAGTTCCGTATCGGACAGTGCCGGGTTGATTAAGCGCGTGCCGGTACCGCGGGAGCTAGTACCGATCGCCAGTGTCCTTTCGAATTGTGTGCACTTGCTCATCCAGATCGCGCTGCTACTCGCACTAACGCTTGCCGCCGGTAAGTCCCTGAATGTTCACTGGCTCTGGCTGCCGCTGATCTGGGGCGCCGAAATCATCTTTGTTTCGGGTTTAACGCTGGCCTCTTCGGCGGTAAATGTTTTTATTCGCGATACTCGCTATGTAGTCGAATCGATCAACGTGGTGATGTTCTGGATGGTGCCCATCTTCTATTCCTTTGCCAGTATTCCCCCGCGGTTCAAGGCCATTTACCAATACAACCCGGTTGCCGCCCTGGTTCTGGCGCTGCGCAATATTCTGTTGGAGGCGCAAGCGCCACCTTCTACGTTGCTGGTGAAGCTGGCGGCCGTATCGGTCGTGACATTTCTAGGGGGCTGGCTACTTTTCCGAAGGCTGCAGCCCCGTTTCTACGATTACTTGTAAACCAATGAAGCTGATCGAGGTCCGCAACGTTTCCAAGGTGTTCCACCGCAGCAGCGGGCGGAAATTGCTGCGTCAACGAATCGGCGAACTCCTGCGGCCGAAATCCGGCGCTGTTTTTCACGCGCTTCGAAACGTCTCCTTCGACGTTTACCATGGCGAGAGCGTGGCGATCATCGGCTCGAACGGAGCGGGCAAAAGCACGCTGTTGAGCCTGGTGGCGGGATTGGCCCAGCCGGACACAGGAAGCCTCCAGGTTCACGGACGGATTGCTGCCCTGCTGGAGCTCGGTTCGGGGTTCCATCCCGATCTCACCGGAACCGAGAATGTAATGCTTAATGCCGCGTTGCTCGGGTTCAACAAGAGACAAGTACAGGAACGTATGAGTGATATCGTGGAATTCTCTGAAATCGGCGATTTCATTCACGAGCCCCTCCGGACTTACTCCAGCGGCATGGTAGTCCGCCTGGCGTTCTCGATTGCGGTGCACATCGATCCCGCGATTCTGATTGTCGATGAGGTGCTGGGCGTCGGCGACAGCCACTTCTATGAAAAATGCGTGGGGCGGATTGCCAAATTGCGCCAGGAGGGGCGCACCATGCTCTGTGTTTCACACAACCCGCACATGGTGCTGGAATTCTGCGATCGCGCAATTTGGTTAAATCATGGCGAAGTGGTTTCAGACGGGCCTTCTACTCCGGTGATGAACGCCTATCTGGCATACGCCGCTGATCCTTCGCTTGCCGGCGTCATGTTCCCCAACCAGGCCGCACTAGCCTAGCCTGAATAATGAATCCGGGTGCGATGCATGGCGGGCTATTTCTCGATGGTGAATAGGTTAGCGGGATTGAACGAGTACTGCTGCAGAAATTTCGGGGACAGCTTCCCGTTCACGTCCGAGTGCGGAACACGTAGGATGTGGTGCTGGAGGGGAGGCTTCAAGCCAGAGCCCCGAACGTATTCCTGAACGTCCGACAACTCCATTCCGATCTCCAAGGTGCCGAGTTTTTTCATGATTTCCTTCACACTCGGCACGTGTTCGTGAGCGCTGCCGGGTTCGGCCAGGACAATCACCGCACCCGGTTTCATCGTGCGGTAGAACTCCCGCATGGCGCCCTTACGGTTCGCGATGTGATGGAATGCGTCGAAGCCGAGCACGCCATCCAGAACACTGTCGCGAATGGGGAGTTTTTCCGCATCCCCTACGAGAACATAGGGTAGTAGATCACCCACACGGGTATTGGCGATATCGAGGTACACACGGCTTATTTCGACCCCGATGGGCTCGAATCCCATGCGGAGCATCCATTCGGTGGTCCACGAATACCCGCAGCCGGAGTCGAGGATGACGCGCCGCTGGCCATTGAAGAACAGGGGCATGCAAAAACCGAACATCCGGATTAGAAAGATAGTGTGATCGGGAACGTGAGGATTGAAAGGTGAAATGTATCCGGGGCCGAAGAAGCCCGGCTGGTCAGCGACCCTTTCTACCATCGACATTTCGGCCTGTTTATGGGACAGGCCGGCATCCTGATTGGCCTTTGACGCATTGGAAAAAACAGCCCGGTTGTTCAGCACATTGAAAACCGGCGGTGGCAGATGCGGCTGGAGGCTCGCCAGAAACTCGAAATCGCGATCGAAGTTGCGCAAGTGGTCCGGTAACATCTCCGGAATAAATTCTTTGATCGGATACCAGCGACCCGTATCGGTAGCAATCAAGAGCCCTTCCTGAATTCGGACCTCATAGTTGCGCGCCGGATCAGCCGCCGGAGAAACATGGGGGGAAAGGACCGCGGTAACCGGAGTATGGCTTGCCGAAGCAGGCAATGGTCCGACAAGCATCCCCGGGCCATTGACCCGGCTGCAGCCGGAAAGCATGACATGCCCGATCGGCGCCGGTTTTTCCCTGGTGACCACGCAGACCAACTCTGCCCCAGTCTCCGGGCAGACTATATAATTCAACAGGGAATAACGCATTGGCTGACGGTGCTACGCAGGTGGGCTGTTACTTCACCACGTTGACCGTGAATGTTTTTACATCGTGCATGGTGCCGGCGTTGGAGTATGCCTGCACGCTGACGGTGTGTTTTCCGGGGGCGAGATTCGAAATGTCGATCGGCCCTCCCCATCCAGCACCAGGATTTTCGTATTGCGGATAACCTTTCGCCACGTCCGGCCGTGGGACGTTGACCTGAATCGAACCCGAAGGCTGATTATCAATTAACACGACCACGTTCCGCAACCCTTCGCCCCAAAGAACCCATCCACCGATATCCAGCTTGCCTCGCACGGAAGCCCCCTCCACAGGCACGTCGACAAAACCTATGAACGGCAACTGCGCCCTAGCGGCTGCAGATGCACTGGAGGCAGGCGACCCGGAAGTCTTGTCGGAACTCGGCGAACACGAAATCAACGCAATCGCACTGCAAGCGATCAGCAAGGAGGTTCTCATATGCAGCTTGTGGGAATCGAGTTTATATCATACCACTAGTCCCGCCGACTGTTCCGACCCATGCTCCACGCTGGATGAGCTGGCGCCAAACTCCACGGCACAAGCAAACGCGCTCTCATTTACTTTTCGCCAAGAAGTAGATAGCTGGACCGTGAGGATTTGCGCAGGTGATCGGTCCCGATTCGCAATCGACGCCGGGACCGCAAGCGATCACTCGCGATCGTATTATCCTCGTAGCAAGCGGCTGTAGTCGCCCGCCGCCATTTGTGCGACTGGGGCGGGCGGTACTTGGGCGGACAAATCGACACCGTGCCGGGACAAGTTCGGATTGTAAAATGGGTCGCGGTCCATATACTCCGGCCATCGCTCTACAAAGAGCTGCCGTTCCATAGGCCTCGGCACCTTTCTTTGCGTAGTCACTCCCTCGAAGTGATACAACTCGCAATACGGAGTATAGACGATTCGATAACCATGTTCACGGACGGTAAGACAAAAATCCGTGTCGTTATAGTCGATGGCAAATCGCTCGTTGAAACCCCCGGCCATAGTCAAAACTTCACGGCGTGTGGCGATGCATGCACCCGTGACCGCGGAGTAGTTCCGGATCAGGTGGGTATACCCGTTGTATCCTATAAAGTCGCGCGGGTATCCATAGTAGGCATGCGCAGTGCTGCCGTTCACGCCAATGACCACTCCCACATGTTGAATCGTTTCGTTCGGAAAGATCAGACGCGCCCCTACGACTCCGACTTCGCGCTGCTGGCTGAATTCCAGCAGGGCGGAAAGCCATTCCGCAGTGATCACTTCGAGGTCATCATTCAACAGCACCAGGTGCTCCGTGGAAACCTTCCCAAAAGCATAATTCGCTTTCTTGGCGAAGTTAAAAGGACTCTGCGGGCCCGTATAGCTGACCAGTCGATACGGTATCCCGCTCAATGCCCGGCGGGTCTTCTGAGAAAGGTTGCCGTTATCGACCAGGAGGATTTCGTAATTGCGGTAGTCGGTTTTTTGAGCGATGCTTTGGACAAAATGCGAAACAAGATTGATCCGGCCGCGTCGCGGCACGTTGGCTGAGCCGTCATTGGTCGTGATGACCAGGGTGACACGAGGTTGGCCGGCAATACGGTATCGTACGCGGAACGAGCCGGTATATTTTCCGGGAATCACTTCGGCGTCCCGTCCGGAAGCGCGTACATGTTCGGCCAGTGCTCGTTCCGCGGCCTCGAGCGCTGCCGGCTTGGCGTTGACTTCGGCTGCCGCCGAACCGGCGCTTTTCCGCCAGTGATACAAGATCTTGGGTATGTGCACGATCTTGCGGGCGGTTCTCGATAGACGCAACACCAGATCGTAGTCCTGCGCTCCGGAGTATTCGGGCCGGAAAGCGCCAATCTCGTAAAACAGGTCTTTGCGGAACACCACCATGTGCAGCACATACATTACCGACATCAGGTGCTCCGGGGACCAATCCGGCTTGTAATAATCATCGCAGTACCTGCCATCCAGGCCGATTTTGTCTTCATCGCTGTACAGCAGATCGATGCCTTCGTCGGCATTCAGCGCCTTGACCGTTTCGTATAGCGCATCGGGTGTGAGTGTGTCGTCATTATCAAGCAGGGCGATGAACTCGCCGGAGGAAATCTCGGCGCCGCGATTCGACGCACCGGCGATTCCTAAATTGCGTTCCACGCCAACGACTTTGATGCGCGGGTCGCTCCCCGCGTACTTCCACAGCGCCTCGCGCGTGTCTTCGCGCGTGGACGCATCGTCACAAAGGCAGAGTTCCCAATGCGGGTACCACTGCGCGCGAACCGATTCAATACAGTGACAGAGATACTCCGGGTCGACGTTATAAACCGGTGTCACAATACTGATCAGGGGTTGATAGTCGAAGGCTCGGATCTGCTGCCGCGCCACTTCGGGAGCGCCCGGTGGAGAGAGCTGCGGCCACGTTCGAGAGCTGGAATGGGGCCGGATCAAGTCTTTCGGTATCTGGCCGGAATCCAACCCGAGCGTGCGGAAGCGCTCTTCCATCATTCGGCCCACCGCCACAGCGCTATAGTGATTTCGTATCTCTGCGGCGGCTTTACGTCCCTTCTCCTCCCGCTCCGAGACGTTTTCGTAGACTCGCCGCAAGAGCATTTCCAAATGCTCTACGCTCGGATCGGCCCAGACGAAACCTTTCAAATACGGCCCCATCGACTTGGAAATGGGCCGCAGGCGATAGTCGATCAGGTAGCTGTTCTCCTCGCGCATGAAATCGATATTGGAAGAGTAGCCGGTAGCGATCACGGGTTTACCGAAATACATGGCTTCCGCCAAGTTCAAGCCGAATCCCTCGGACCGATGAGGCGACACGAAACAGTCCAGGCACTTGTGTAGAGACGCGATTTCCTCCTCGGCCATGATTTCGTCATACATCCGAATATTGGGCGCGTCCGCCAGGCGCGCCAGGCGCGCGGCGGCGGCGGAGTCATGGGAGGTGTTGGACGATTTCAAAAAGAGCAGCACATCCTTGGAATACCCAAAGGCGCGCCGGAAGGCTTCAATGAGACACTCCGGATTTTTCCGTTCTAATTGGCTCGATATATCAAATACGTACCCAAAGACGAAAACATCGCCGGGAAAGCCGAAGTGGTCCCGGCCGTAAACCGCTTTCTCGTCGAGCGCATCGACGACCAGCGGGATACGTGTCACCGGAAGGGTAGTCATGGTCTGGAGGGAGTGACGGACGAATTCACTGGCCACCCAAACTTCATCGACGTAGCGGTAAGCCCCCCACCAGTCCATCCGGCAGGAAGGCAGTTCCCAGGCCCAGTAGCCGATGTTGTAACAGCCTTGCAGCAGGTCTTTCCCATAGGCCCGCAGGAAGCGCCCCATCATGTCCGCGTTTTGCTGGATCAGGTTGATGCGGTGAGGCGTCGCCGCAGTGACATTCCGTCGCTCCACTTCTTTGGAATCCCATGGCGGAATATCGACGGTAGTAAAGGGAATGGATCGCGCCTCTAGCGCTTTCACGGCGCCGCGGATATGAGAGCCCAGACCGCTGGTAGTGGACAAGAACCCGTAGACGTTCACGCCGGGGGAGCGTTTTGCGAGCAGTGGAAGAAACTGTCTCCGATCCTCGACAAGGTCGAGTGCGCCACCGGCCCGTCCCTCGAAGCTCCCATGCTTTTGCCAGTGTTCCAGGCCGGAATCAAAGGAACCCTTGCGCACCGCCCGGGCTACATCCGGATTAAAGAATAGATAAAGATCTTCATCAAATTCCAATCCGGTCGATGTTGCCGCGGCGACCCTGGAATTCGCCTGTTTCGGATAGGGAAGTTCGAAGACGCTACGCGCTTCCCGCATACCATTCAACACCCAGTGGTCGAACCCGGAAGTGAATTGACCGCGCGCCAAGGCCTCCCTGACATCCGGGTTACGTGCAAGATATTCGTCTTCCCGGAAATATTGCGGGACGTCGAACTGCTCCGGCACAAGCGCGGAAAACCGGCCTTCGGCCTTCCCACACCGCATCCAGTGCTGCTGGCCGGAGCGGAACTTTCCCGCCTGGATCGCGGCCGCAACATCCGGATACAAAGCCAGATACAATTGCTCGTCGAATTCGCCGGGCGTATTTTTGGGCGGCTTCATCGCCCGCCGCCAGAATTTTACGCCGCGTTCCCTCTGATTCTCTTTCTTGTGCAAGTGTCGCGAGAACGCCACCGCAAACTGGCGCGCAATGCGAAGCTCACTTTCGGCGGCAAAAAGTATATGTTGCAGATCCTGCCGCTGCTGCTCTACGGTCTGCAATTGCGTACGCAGACGCTCCAACTCGGCCTCTTGATCCGCCGGCTCACCGTGCGCAAGCCTGGCAGGGCCGCTCTGGATTTCCGGGGAGAGAACCGTCCGGGAAGACGCCAGGACTGCTGCGATGCGCGCCCCCTCGATCAGCCCGTTTCGGATAAGAACCGATCGGACCGCGGGCGCGAACTCTCCGCAAGTAAGGAGCCACTGGATGAATAAACCATCGGGCTCCGATCCCGCTTCGGTAGCCGTCAGCAGATACTCGTAGAGCACGGCGCTGGCGACATCGACTGAACCGTCGAGCCCGCCAGAGAACCCTGCCAAACTCTCTACCGGGAAGGTCTTTTCGTCATTGTCACCCTCAATACCGGCAAAGGCACGGACGCGTTTCACCACCGCGATTGGGTTGCGCGCCAGATGCGTCTCGCAAATGATACAGGAGCGCAGGCCCTGGCTTACGCGAAGCACTCCAGCATGAAAAGTCCACCAGGCGTCCGGGCCGCCTCTGCGCGGATCCGCGATCAGAAGCACCACTCCGGAAAGCTCGCTGACAGCGTCTACGGCGGATTCGTTGCAGATTGGATACAAAGCGCCGGAGTGGCGAATTCCACCGGCGCAACGGGCCAACTCTAACGCCGCCCTTTCCAGTGCGGAGGCGCATAGAATAGGGATTTTGTCTCGATCGCCCACTGTTACCTCATGCTGCCAAAGCGCTTCAAACCCGCTGGTCCGCCCGTGTTCCTAAACGGCATCGAAGTGATGTGTACGCTAATGATGTGCATAGAGTGAAATTTGTGGCCCCGGAGCGGTTCATGATGGATGCAGCGGATCTAAGCAGGCAGCCCAAAAGACGCACCGACACACAGAGCGCCCCTCCGCGCACCCGCAGGTAGCTCATGACGAATAGAGGTATAAGATGACATAATAACGCAGAAACTCCCCCAGCATGAGTCTTCGCTAACTAACCGGGGGACCCAGGCGCTTGTTTCGTGGCAACACGGAAGCGAGGGCGATCGTCTCATCCCGCCGGTCCAGCAACGACGAATAGAACGGATCCTCGAGACGCCCCCCCCAAACCTCTTGAAACAGGTCCCGTTCGATCAAGGTAGTGCCGGGTACGCGAGTGCGTGCCTCGTCGTGGCGCAGCACGGCAGCCGTCTCTATGAGAACCCGGTATCCGGTTTCCCTGGCCCGCAAACAAAGATCGACATCGTTGTAGTTTACCGGGAAGCGTTCGTCGAACCCACCGAGTTCCCGGAACACGTCGCGCCGGACGGCCATACAGGCGCCCGTCACGGCCGAAACGTCGCGGGTCAGATCCAGCCAGGGCCACAAATCACTCCGAAAAATACCGCGGCCGGCGTGCGCGGTACCTTGCCCCATGCCGGTCACGATACCGGCGTGTTGGATAGCGCCGGATGGATACAGTAGCTTTGCACCCACGATACCGACCTCCGGACGAACCGCCTGAACGAGCATGGCCTGGGCCCAGCCATCCCGCAAGGCGACAATATCGTCGTTCAAAAACAGCAGGACGGGATACCGGGACTGACCGGTGGCGGCATTGTTCATCGCCGCAAAGTTGAACGGTCCCGTGTACGGCAACACGATCGGGTCGAACCGCCGCAGGGCCGTAGCCATCCGCCGATCCGCTCCATCGCTCTGGTGGTGCACGATCACAAACTCTCGCTCAACCCCTCCCGTGGTGCGCTCGAGTGCTGCGAGGCAACGTCCGACCAGCCGCGCGGTGCGGGAAATGATAATAAAGCTGATTCCTCGCGCCGGGGTGGGAGAACGGCGTATCGAGTAGGTATGCGGATTGGATCCATCACGCACTTCGGCAGGCATCGCGCCACGCCGCCCAAGGGATTCCGCCAGTGCCCGGCGGCCGGCTTCCTGAGCATAGGGCTTGGCGGCCGGAGATTCGGCTGTAGAATGCTCGTGTGCCCGCCAGTGGTACAAAACCTTGGGGACATGCCGGAATCGCGCGCCCAGCTCATCCAGTCGCAACGCCAGATCGTAATCCTGCGCGCCATCAAACTCTGGCCGAAACCAGCCGGCCCGGTCGATCATCTGGCGCGAAACCACCAACAGATGGCCCAGATACATGCACGAGAGCAATAATTCCGGCGACCAGTCCGGCTTCACGTTTGGCCGCAAAGAAGTACCGGCCGCCGCCACCCAGTCCTCGTCCGTATAAACTACATCGGTGTCACGGTCTTGGAAGGCTTCGGCCGCATCGTACAGGGCCCATGGAGCCAGGATGTCATCCTGATCGAGGAATGCAATGTATTGCCCTTTCACGAGTGTTCCCGCCCGATTTAATGCAGCACTAATGCCTCCGGGCGGATCGAGCACCGTCACTTGAATGCGGCTTTCGGTGGCCGCCGCTGCCTGTAGGCGCTCCCTCACGGCAGAATCGGTTCCATCCAGACACAGACAGAGTTGCCATTCCGGATAAACCTGGTTACGCACGGACTCTATGGCGATGTCCAGCCATTCCAGCCGGGGATCGTGGACGGGCATGATAATGCTGATGATCGGACGAAAGGTCCAACCGGCGGATTGTTCGCGGAGTTGCTCCGCGGATGGCTGGGTGGCTTCCACCGCTCTGATCCAGGCGGGATACGCATTGGGAGGACGGGGAATCCAGCGTGTGAAGAGGCGGTGGAGAGGGGAATGGAGCAGTCCTTGCCCGATCCGGCCTCTACTTTCCGCCCACACACGGCCGGCGCTCCGCAAAGCTCGGAAAACCATGCTGTTTTCCAGCCGATTCAATCGTTCATCGAGTTCTACGGCCAGACCGTATAGCCGGTCAAACCGGCGCTGGAGATGCTGGTGTTTTTCGAGGAGCCTGTCGAATGCGGCCTTGCTGTCTTCCCGCTGGGTCATGATCGCGGCGCCGTTTGCAGCAAACTTTCCCGCCACCATCCCACCGTGGCGCGGATGGCTTGCTCCAGGCTCCATTGAGGCCTGAAACCAATCCCCTCCAGCCGGGCGGTGTCCGCCACCAGAACGGCCGGCTCGCCAGCGCGGTCCGGCAGAGCCCCGAGCTGAATCAGGTCCGCGCGATCCATCACTGCCCCGATCGTTTCGACGACATCGGCTACACGCACCGCAGATCCGGTTCCGATATTTACGGCGCCCGTCAGACCACTCTCCAGCAGCACGACGAAGGCGCGGGCCACATCGTCGATGTAGATGAAATCGCGCCTTTGACAGCCCCGCGTGCAAGGCGCCGATTGCCCCGCGAGCAGAGCGCCGATCACCGAGGGGACCAGCCGCCCTGGCGCTTCGCACGGCCCGTACGGAAAAAAAATTCGCCCCCACGCGGAGCTGAACCCGAATTGCCGCGCGAGACTTTCCTGCATTCGCCGCAGTGCGTCCTTGCTGGCCCCGTACAACGTAGCGGGCGCCAGGGTCGTCTGGTCCTCCACGCAGACTCCACCCGGCTCCCAACTATACTCGGCACAGGTGCCCGCGCTCACGACCCGTTGGCCCCCGTTGGCGGCAAACTGAACCAGCAGATCCAAGGAAGCCTGCACCCACTCGACATTCCTGAGCGAGGTCCAGTATTCTCCTGGCGGGACATGCCAGGCGAGATGCACTAAATGCGTAGGCCGTATCCGGGCCACAATTTCCCGCCGCACCTGCGCATTCAGCAGATCGAATTCCGGAGCTGCCACCGGATGCACCTCATACCCCGCCTGCACCAGATGAGGCAGCACCTGCCGGCCGATGAAACCCGTCGCACCGGTCAACAGGATCCGCTTCATAGGCCGTAGTCCCGGTATCCCCGATCCTTTTCCGATAGGATCGGATTGGGCAACGGCCAGTCGATCCCAAATACCGGATCATTCCATCGAACACCGTCGGCCAGTTCCGGATCGTAGAATTCTCCCATGTGATAGTAGAGTTCCGTATGGTCTTCGAGTGTCTGGAAGCCGTGGGCGATCCCGGCCGGAAGGTACAAGGCGCGCCCGTTTTCGGCACTCAGTTCGATACCCATCCACTGGCCATGCGCCGGTGAATTCCGCCGCAGGTCTATGACTACGTCATACACCGATCCCCGGCAACAGCGCACGACCTTCACCTCGGGCCGGGGCTCGCGTTGAAAATGCATTCCGCGCAATGTCCCCCGCCGCAGGTTCGAAGAAAGATTGCATTGCACAAATCGGGTCTGCAATCCGTGAGCCGCGAATTCGCGTTCACAGAAACTACGCGCGAAAAAACCTCGGGTGTCCACGTGCCGCTCCAGTTCAAGCACCCAAACGCCGGGGATAGCCGCCTGCTCGAATTTCATACGACCGTTTGCAGAGAAGGAATTGCGACTACAAACCGCCCGCCCCAAGTGCGTACCCCCGCCATCTGTTCGGTGATCTCTTCCTTCAAATTCCACGGGAGGATGAGGACGTACTCGGGCTGTGTCTGCATGATCGCCTCGCACCCGCGAATCGGGATGCGCGTGCCCGGCAGATATTGCCCCTGTTTATGAGGGCTGCGGTCCACGGTGAAAGGAAGCAGTTCCGGGCCGATCCCACAGTAATTCAATAGCGTATTGCCCTTGGCCGGCGCACCATACCCCACCACGTTCTCTCCCTTGCGCCGCACACCGATCAGGAAGTCCAGCAGATCGTACTTGATGCGTACCACTTTCCGGTCAAAGTCGCGATAGGCGCCCAGGCTGGTGAGTCCTGCCAGGCGCTCTTTTTCCAGGACCGCCGCAACGCAGGGACGAATGGCGTAGGTAGCGTTGGCGGCATGCTTGCCATATACCCGCAGCGAACCTCCATGCGTCGGGATCTCCTCCACATCGAAAACCGTCAATTCATGGTGCGCGAAAATCTTCAGCACTGTGAACAGCGAGAAATACGAAAAATGTTCGTGGTAGATGGTGTCGAACTGCGCCTCGCCCATCAATCGCAGCAGGTGTGGAAATTCGAGTGTGATGATCCCGTTCGGCTTCAGCGCCGTTTTCAATCCGGCCGTGAAAGAGTGCAGATCCGGCACATGGGCATAAACGTTGTTCCCAATCAGCAAATCCGCTTGCAGACCTTCGGCTGCCAGTGCGCGGGCCGTATCCCTTCCAAAAAACATAACCCGCGAAGGAATGCCCTTTCCCATAGCGGCTTGTGCCACGTTCGCGGCCGGCTCAATACCCAGCACCGGGACGCCGGCGGCATGGAAGTACTGCAAAAGGTACCCATCGTTGCTGGCTATCTCGATGACCTGAGAACCGGCGCCGAAGCGGAAGCGGTCCATCATATCCTGTACGTACCGCTGAGCATGGAGCAGCCAGGAAGTCGAGAACGACGAGAAGTATGCGTATTCCGTAAAAATGCCCGCGGGGGTCTCGAATTCTTCCAATTGCACCAGGAAGCACGCACCGCAAACCCAGGCTTTCAAGGGATAGTGCGGCTCCATTTTCGAGAGGCTCTCTTCCTTCAGATAGGAGTTCGCCAACGGGCTCACGCCGAGGTCGGCAAAGACTTCCTCGAGCGGTGCGCTGCAAAAACGGCAAGCCGGCCGGTGGGCGGTTCGGCTCATACCTGGGCCGCCACTGCGTCAGGGGCCCAGCGTAACTCGGCATCCAGGCGGCCCTGGGAAACCAGTTTCGACAGCATGTTTAACCGCATGTAGGTGGATTGCCGGAAATGGACGTCACGGAAGTTGGAAAACTCCAGTAGCCCCTTCAACTCTTCAATCGCCTCGCTGAGCGTGACGCGCGCCTGGTGGTCGGGCGCGAGTGAAGAGAATAGCGAGAAATCCACCTTATACGTCCGCTTGTCCGGAGCGGCATTCGGGTTGATCTCGATCTCCGTGCCTGGAATCACGCGGGCAACGGCTTCTGCCAGCTCACGAATCTGATAGTTCCATTCGTCCGAACCCGTATTCACCACCAAAAACTCCCCGCCGTCGGATACCGTGCGGTTTACGGCCCAATCGATCGCGCGGGCCATATCCCGCACCTCAATCAGGGGCCGCCACGGGGTCCCGTCGCTCAGAATGCGTATGACTCCGGATGTAACGGCGCAGGCCACGAAATCGTTTAATACCAAATCCAGCCGCAATCGCGGGCTGGCGCCGCAGGCGGTGGCAAACCGAAGGCAGGTAACCGGAAATTCCGCGCTGGCCAGTTCGGCCAGCCCTCTTTCCGAGGACACCTTCGACCTCGCATAAGCGGTCAGCGGGTTCACCGTGGACTGCTCGCTTCGGGAACCATCCTCCGCAAACCCATACACACTACAAGAGGACGCGAATACAAAATGACGAACCCCGGCTCGCCGGGCCGCTCGCGCCAGCGCCAATGTGCCCTGATAGTTGATATCCTCGGTGACCCGTTCATACTGATTCCCCATCGGGTCGTTCGAAATTGCCGCCAGGTGGACAACGGCATCCACGCCCGCCAAAGCCTCGGCGGGAACGGCCCGGACATCACCAAAGTATTGCCTGTTCAACAGACATTCCGGCAATGTACAATTCGCTAGCACGTTCGTCGCAAAAAATCCGAGATCCAGCCCACTGAGAGTCGCATCGGGATAATGCCGGCGGAGGTGCTCGACAACGCGAGGCCCAATGTAACCCATATTCCCTGTGATCAAAACCGAGTTCATTGCTTCCCTGATTCAGAACTGTCTTTACGAAGTCGCTGGATGGATGGATCCACTGCTCACCATATCACGGCTCCGGAGATTCAGAAATGGAACCGGACAAAGCGGTTCACTGCCACGCGGCACTCACGGCTTGCGGCCCGTCAAACGGAGCACGATACCACCGGTCGAGACCAACATGCGCCAGGTCCGGCTTTGAAAGAGACTATCCAGGCGGCTCGCCAGTCCTTGTATGATACGGTCGAGTTCCCCCGTGCGGCGATCGACACGGGCGATCTCATTCCGCATTTCCGCTTGTAGCGCAGTCAATTCCTGAATCTGTGCCGCCGTTGCCCGTTCATCTGACCCGGCCGAGGCGAGCTCCCGCAGCAGGCGCGCTTCCATCTTGTCAAGTTCTTCTCCTGTTCGCCCCCGGAGCTGGCCGTGAATTTCTTGTGCCTCCTGCATGAGATGCTCCTGAAGTGTGCTGAGGGTGCTTACATATTCGCGTTCCCGCGTGAGTGCCGTCCGCGCATCGGCCTCCTTCTCGCAGGCAGCCCGAAGTGAAGCGCTTAGACTTGCCGCCTCCGCTTCCAATTCCGCTACACGCGTCTGCCCCGCCGTTACCTCCGTTTCCAGATTCCGGATGGAAGTCTGCGCCCTGTCCAACTGGGCCTGCTGACCAGCCCACTGCGCTTCGAGAGCCGCCCCGCGATTCGCCTCCGCCTGCATTTCCGCTATACGCGTCCGCCCCGCGGCAACCTCGGCCTCGTTCTGAACGGCGATGTGGCGCCACCGAATACATTCGGAAAACAATCTCAGCACGTCCCCAGACAGAGCAGGCTGCCGCCGCAACAGCATCGCGTGGGGCGCCACAAAACTGGCATCGAATGTCACGTCGGGCGCAAAACCATGTTCCGCAAACAGCTGGAGCCAGCCCAGCGTAGGCTTTACATTAAAATGCGTCGCCTCCCCGCTATCGAATGGGGTAGAGGAGAACAGCAGCAGGTCACTGGCGTCCGTCAGGTTCCGCACTGCCTGGACCGCGTCGGCTTCCGGCATCTGCTCGAGAACTTCGATGCAGGTGATGAGGTCATAGTGGTCGTCCAACACTTCCGCTAACGAACCCCGCCGGCAGAAGGCTTTCATGTCCCGCCGGACGTTAGCAATCGCGAACGAAGAGATGTCAATCCCCCACGCCTCAACGGCGCGGTCCCGCAACGCCTCGACGAGAAACCCCAGCCCACAGCCCGCGTCCAAGACTTTGCCTGGCCGTAGACTGCGGATTAGAGTATCCGCGATTCGCCCAAAGATAACCGGCCACTGCGGCTCGGATCGATCATACGGCACCCGTCCACAGCCGGTCCGATAGTACGCTTCATCGTACAAACAACCATAGTCGTCCGGGATTGCCAATTGAGCACGCGCGCGTTGTTGGCCTGCTGAATCCTCAGTCAATGCTGCTCCTCCTGGGCTGGTTCACCATTTTACAGTGATGGAGCGTCTTCGACAGGGGACGCCGTGACAGCTTATCTCATGTACGGAACCGCCCGTATTCCACGCGTTACGGCCAGACGCGCCATTTCGCACTATTGGTTTGCCACAGGCGTTCCAGGTAGTTTTTGTCGCGTAAAGTATCCATGGGGTGCCAGAATCCATGATGCTGGTAGGCGGCCAATTGTCCCTCCCTAGCCAGGGTCTGCAAGGGTTCGTTCTCCCAAACCGTACTATCGCCTTCGATGTAGTCTATCACCCTTGTCGAAAGCACAAAAAAGCCGCCGTTGATCCACCCACCATCGCCCTGCGGTTTTTCCTGAAAACCGGTGACCTCTTGCCCGTTCAGCCGTAACGCCCCAAATCTTCCCGGCGGTTGCGTCGCCGTAACCGTCGCCAGTTTACCGTGCGCGCGGTGAAACTGCACCAATTCTCCTACATGGATGTCGCCTAATCCGTCGCCATACGTCAAACAGAACGTATCGCCAGTGAGATACTTGGCAGCGCGCTTTACCCGGCCCCCGGTCATGGTCTCCAGGCCTGTATCGACCAGCGTCACACACCAGTTCTCCGTCTCGGTATGATGCGTGTGTATCTCGTTCCGTCCCAGGTCGAAAGTTACGTCCGAGCTGTGCAGACAATAGTTAGCGAAGTATTCCTTTATCAGATACCCCTTATAGCCCAGGCAGATCACAAATTCGTTCAAGCCATGAGCCGAATACAGTTTCATAATATGCCACAGAATCGGACGGTCGCCGATTTCGATCATCGGCTTCGGACGTGTCTGCGTTTCTTCAAGAATGCGGCTGCCCATCCCGCCTGCCAGAATGACTACCTTCATGGTCGCGTCTCGACTCGGATCTCCGTATCAGTTATCGCAACTTCTGAACTGGAAAGTCTCTCGTCCCTCTTCCAACACTTCCCCATTAAGGCCCGCACCGGAAGGTGCCGTCAATAAATCTCATCTTTTTTAATTCTCATCTTTTTGTTTGTATCGATTTTATCAACAAACCCCGCTACCCGTTGCGTATGACCCCTCACGTCCGACCTTGCATTTCTGACCCTGTTATCCGAAGTTTATATTCTTGCCACCAGAAACCAGTGTATGCTGAAAACATGGAATACTGTGACCAACACGCCCGCTCCCCCCGCAACATCCACACCTTCTCCCTAATTCCCGCAGCGTCCAAAGGCTTGGCTTCCTGGTTCTTTCTCTGTTCCTCCGTATGCTTCGGTCAAATCACTGTTACCTCTCCGGCCACCACCGATACTCTCATGCCGGCAGACGAATATGCCAGTCAGATTCTTCAAGATCCTTGGGATATGAACGAACGAACCGATATCGGTTGGTACACGGAAGGGGTCGATCAGCCTTACTCCAACCTGACAAACCTCTCATTTTCCGGCGGCATATTCAGTTCGCTCAGCAACTCTGCTGCGAATCCTAACTTTTGGTTGCTGGACACGGCCAATCCCACCGCCGCGCCGATCGGGAAGACCGGAGCGAACTTTCGCATCGATTCCACCAAGTACCGCCGCTTGTTGCTTCGCATGAACCTGAGCGGCGGTGGCATATCCACCACACCCACTGCGTCCCAAAGCGCCCAAGTCCTCTGGAGCAATAACACCATATACAACGGCATTAACACCAGTACTGGCATCTGGACGTATCCCGGCTGGTGGATATACTCCGTGGATCTTCCGACCATTGGTGTCTCCGTGGGAACGCCTTGGTCTGCGGCTTCGGTGGATTCGCTGCGTTTCGATCCCTTGTCTATTGCGGGCGTCACTATCCAGGTGGACTGGGCCCGTCTCGTTGCCAACGATTCCACCCTGTATCGGAATATCACCTGGACCGGATCCGGTAACGTGGATATTTTTCTCGACAACGACAATAACTGGTCCAACGGTTACATCGGGCAGATTGCAATCAATGTCCCGTGCTGTACTTATAATTTTTACCCGGGCGGACTGCCCGCTGGCACCTACAAGGTCGCCATTCGCCCAACCGGATCTTCGGGCACTCCCGCATACTCTCCCGGCGCGTATCAAGTGGCCGGCATTCCACGCGTGGCCTTTACTTCGCCTTCCCCCGAAGGCAGCGCCGATGACTTCGCAACGGTCCAGTTGGGCGATCCCTGGGATATGACCAGCATGTTGGACATCGATGCTACGTTCGGCGTGACCAATCCCACGATTACCAACATCACGGCCGAAACCGACGCCGGCACCCAACTCGGTTCTGTCCCCGTCATGTACGGCACCAGCGTGCAAGCGCCTCCCGGCCAATACGGAGATGACGAGGCCTATTTCTTTGCCTGGTGGGACCGCGGGTATAACTACCGCATCGACGCTTCGCGTTACCACATCCTGACCTTCCAACTGGGCGTGGCCGGCGACCGCGACATTGCGAATGGGTCCATTGCCCGCGTGGTCTGGAGGAGGAATGGGGATTCCGTCGAGAATCAAAGCGCCCCGATTATTCTGAACCACCGGTCCGGCGCAAATGTGATTGAGAAAATCATCCTCGATATGCAAACTTTGCTGATCGATCCCGCCAGTCCTACCAACACCGGCTGGAACGGCCAGGTCGACGGCTTTCGCATGAATGCCCACGAATTCGCCTCGCCCCGGGATTTCTGGTTCCACTCGGTGAAACTATCCGCCAACGAACGGGCCAACGCCTCCTATACCATTCAGTGGCAATACACCAGCGAAGATACGAGTACCTCGCCCACGATGAACGTGTACTGGAGTGCGTCCAATGGGAGTTACAGTGGCACACTCATTGCTTCAGCAATCAATCCGGCGGCCGGTCAGTACGTATGGAATACCAGTGTGCTTCCAAACGGAACCTATTACATCTACACCACTCTCAACGTCAACGGGCGCGTGATCAATCAGAATTACGCCCGCTGGCCGATCGTGATCGACCATTCCTATGTTCCGCTGCCCTCCATTAACGTGAATCGTCCCCTGGTAACCTTCGGCGCGACCCAAAACGGAGCTGTCGTGACCGCTTCCCAACCGGTCCAGTTGAGTGTGACCGGTAACGGCCCGGTTTCCTGGACTGCTACCACCAATCGCTCTTATTTGATGGTTTCTCCGAGTTCCGGTACGGGCAGCGGCACCATTAACATCAGCATCAATAGCAACACCCTGCCGAGCCCCTCCAGTGCCGATGGGACGGTGACGATCACCGCCCTGGGCGTTAACAATTCCCCCCAGTATGTCCGCATGTCCATCAACGTGGAAAACCCCGGATCGACGACACCGCCCTTTGGTTATGTGGATCAGCCCGCGAATGGGGCGTCGGGAGTCTCGGGAGCATTTTCGGTCACCGGTTGGGCCCTCGATGATATCGAGGTGACCAGCACTCAGGTCTGGCGCAAGCCCGTGCCCGGTGAGACCCCCAGCTCTAACGGGTTGATCTATATAGGCGATGGATTCTTTCTTCAGGGAACGCGGCCTGACGTTCAGTTGGCCTACCCCAATTACCCTCTCAATGATCGCGCCGGATGGGGTATGGGGATACTCTCCAATATGTTGCCCAATTCTTCCGGATCTGGCCCCTCGGGAAATGGAACCTATCAGCTCACCATAATCGCCAACGACCGGGAAGGGAGCTCAACCGTCATCGGTACACCCACCATCACCGTGAATAACACTACGGCAACGCTTCCTTTCGGCACGATTGACACTCCCGCTAGCGCGGCCGTGATCTCCGGCTCCAATTACACCGTATTCGGATGGGCACTCACGCCCCAGCCCGCCATCATCCCTATCGATGGTTCCACCATATGGGTATTCGTCGATGGAGTGTCTTTGGGGCACCCCGTGTATAACCAGTACCGAAGCGACATCGCAACCCTGTTTCCCGGGTATCAGAACAGCAATGGTGCCGTGGGCTTCTTCTATCTGGACACGACGAAACTCGCCAATGGCATGCATTCAATCGCTTGGAGCGTAACCGATAACCTGAACCGCATCCAGGGTATAGGGAACCGCGTGTTTTACGTGCAGAACTGACACCGCGCCGCTCTCGCTCGCGTCCCTGACAACACCCCGTGCCGCCTACATGCGCCGGGAGGCTTGCACGGCGCCAACGCTGTTCTGGTGCAACTTTTCCCGTTTGGGTCACAACAAATCTCAATCTTTTTGACCTTTAGATTCAGCGCCATTGCGTGCGGAAGGCGGGAGTCCGTGTTTTCGGTGGGTTACACGGAAAATAGAGAGGGTCAATGAGATTTTACCTACTAGGACTGAGTGGTGCGCTGGTGACGGCGGCGATTACCTGTGCCCCCGCACAGACTCGAGTCGATTTGCGCACACAAACCAGGAACGTCGACTTTTCGAGCGCGGCTTCGACGAAGCCCTCGAAGACGGGGACGGCTTTGCCCGCCACCTGCTCGGTGGGAGAAACTTTCTTCAAAACGGATGTGGCGCCCGGACAAAACCAGTATGCCTGCACGGCGGCCAATGTCTGGACCGTCCAGGGTAGTCTGGCGCCGGATCTTTCGGGCAACGCGGGCACAGTCTTGTCAACCGATGGCGCCGCCATGCAATGGCAGCCCTTCGGCGGCGATGTGAGTGGTTCTCCAGCAGCCGTCACCGTGAATAAGCTCGTGGGGCGGCCGGTTTCCGCGACCGCGCCCGCCAACGGACAGATGCTGGGCTGGAGCGGCACGCAATGGGCTCCGCAAACCCAGGCAGTCTCCGGCGTCTTCGGGCGGACCGGCACCGTGACGTCACAGAGCGGCGACTACTCCGCCGCCCAAGTTACCAATGCCGTCGACAAAACTGCCGCTAACACGTACGGGGCCGGGGCCCGGCAGACTTTTGTGCCGAGCACCAGTTCCTCGGGTCTGCGGCTCATACCCGCTACCCTCCCCGCTTCGCCGCAAACCGGCGATCTGGCCGTGGACGCCAACGATGGCAATCACCCCAAGGTGTTTGACGGATCGTCGTGGGTCGGTATGACCACCGCTCCCAACTACTCCACCACCTTCACCGCCGCGACCACGGTTACGGTCCCGGGAACCGTGCACAAGCTCGGGTCCGCCAACCTGCTCGTCGAAGTCTACGACAACCGGTCCCCGGCCTGGCACGTGGAGCCCGACTATATTTTGATCGACCCGGCGACAAACGACGTGACCGTGGATTTCGAAACACCCCAAAGTGGACGCGTCGTGATCAACGCGGGGGGCGGTGGTGGTGGCAGCGGCAATCCGATCACCGCCGGCGCCGGCATTGTGACCGTGCAAGCTGGATCACAGACCCAAGTTGCGGTGGATCCCACAACCGTTCCAACCTACCTCTCGGCTACGGCAACGCTCGATTTCGCCAGCATCGGTTTCTCCGGCTGCAGCGAATTAACCTTCGCCCTTCCCGGGGCGGTGGCCGGAGACGCGGTCGCGGCAGGATGGCCCAGCGCACTGGAAGCGGGATTGATTGGGATGATGCGCGTGAGCGCCGCCAACACGGTTGCGGTGCGGCTGTGTAATCTCTCTGGGGCGGCCCTGAACCCCACCAGCGCTACCTTCAGAGCTACCCTTGTAAGGAGCTTCTGACTGTCCGCCACTGGCTGAGGCACCAGCGGCCGCACCGTAAACGCTCAGTCTCCGGTAGCGGATTCCACTACCGGCTGTGGGAAGGGAACGGTGCTCACCAGATCGAGCACGCGCACTCCGCTCGAGCGGATCAGTTGGGCCAACTGCGGCGCAGGGTTTTGGGCGATCACCAGGTGATCGGCCCAGGCCAGCATCTGCTCCAGGCTGGGATCGAACAGCTTTTCGATGTGCGGAATGGCCGTGAGCAGGTACCGCTGGTTGCTGCCATAAATGCGGTCGGGCAGGATGTGCGGATCGAAAACGCGGACGTCGCGCCCCTTTCCGATCAGTTGCTCAATCAGCGTAACTACCGGGCTCTCTCGCAAATCGTCCGTATTCTCCTTGAAGGCGAGTCCGAATACCCCGATTCGGCGGGCTGGCAGTTCCATAATCGCCTGCAGAGACCGCTCGAGATGCCGGTCGTTGCTGGAAAGCACGGATTCCAGCAAGGGCAGTTTCAGATCGAGCCGGGAAGCCCGGTACACCAAAGCCCGCAGGTCTTTCGGGAGACAGGACCCGCCAAAGGCGAATCCCGGTTTGAGATACGCACGGGAGATGTTGAGGACGGCATCCCGGCACAGCGTGTCCATGACTTCGCCGCCATCTATACCCAGGTTAGCCGCCAGCGTGCCGATTTCGTTGGCAAATGCGATCTTGACGGCGTGGAAGGCGTTGCAGGCGTACTTGATGAGCTCCGCGGTGCGCAGCGAAACCAGGCACGGCTCCACCGGCAGGTCGGCGTACAGCGCGGCCACACGCTGCACCGCTTGCGGCTCCGGCCCGCCTACCACCAACAGCGACGGCTCCATAAAATCCTTCACGGCGGTGCCTTCCCGCAGGAATTCCGGGTTGCAAACCACGTTGACTCCCGGGTAGGAGGAGAACGCCTTCATGACCATTTCTTCGCAGGTGCCGGGGTACACGGTGCTGCGCACCGCGATCGTCAGCGGCTGCGGCCGCGCGTGAAGAAGCGCGGCCATTTCATCCACTACGCGACGCAGTTGCTCCAACCCGAGATTCCCGTTTTTACTGGAAGGCGTGCCTACGCAGAGAAGCGTTATGTCCACACCGGGAAGAATTTCTGCCAGCCTGGTCGTCGACGCGGAAAGACGCCCGGCCGCGAGCGCCTCTTTTACGATCTCTTCCAGACCCGGCTCAAAAAACGGCGCGGCCCCGGCGAGCACACTCTTCACCTTGAATTCATCGCGATCGATCCCGATTACCTGGTGACCGAGGCGTGCCAGACAGGCCGCCGTGACACAGCCCACATAGCCTAAGCCCAATACGGCCACGCGCCCGGCATGCGGAGAAGGTGAGGAAGCACTCACGGCCATTCATTATCCCATGCGTAGTGGAGGCCTCGGCCGGCCCGCACATCGGGCCCTAGGCTCCCGCCTGACCTGATAAGACTCTTCGTCCGCGCGGCCGCCGAACAGTTCCATAGAGGCACCCTTTAGTAGAATCGGATTAACTTATGCAGATCCTGGTAACTGGCGGCGCGGGATATATCGGAAGTCACACCGCCAAACAACTGTCGAAAGCCGGCCACCAGCCGATCGTCCTCGATAGCCTGCGGTACGGCCACCGCTGGGCGGTGCGCTGGGGCCCTCTGGTGGAGATGGACCTAAGCGATCAGGCGGGTCTGGATGCCGTATTTCAAAACTACCCGATCGACGCCGTCATCCACTTTGCCGCTTTCGCTTACGTTGGCGAGTCCATGCACGATCCGGCGGGCTACTTCCGCAACAACGTGGTCAATTCGATGAACCTGCTGGATGCCATGCGGAAGGCGCGGGTCGCCCGCATCGTCTTCTCTTCCACTTGCGCCACCTACGGCGATCCGCGGCAGGTGCCCATGCGGGAAGATCATCCCCAAATGCCCGTGAATCCGTACGGAGAGTCGAAGCTCATGGTGGAGCGGCTCTTGCAATGGTACGGACAAGCTTACGGGCTGGGCTGGACGGCCCTGCGCTATTTCAATGCGGCGGGAGCCGATCCGGACGGGGAGATTGGCGAAGTGCACGATCCCGAGACCCATCTGATCCCCCGGGCAATCGCCGCGGCCAAAGGCGATTTGCCGGCCTTGGACCTTTTCGGAACCGATTACCCTACTCCGGACGGTTCCGCTGTCCGGGATTACATCCACGTGAACGATTTGGCCGCGGCACACCTGAAGGCTTTGACCCGGCTGTCCGAAGGCGGAGCCAGCGACGCCTACAATCTGGGCACCGGGCTCGGCCACTCCGTACGCCAAGTCATCGCCGCCGTCGAAAAGGTAGGACACTGCCAGGTGCCGGTAAGGGAATGCCCGCGGCGCGCCGGAGATCCGCCCATCCTGGTGGCCGACCCCTCCCGGGCGGCTCGCGACTTAGCTTGGACCCCAGACTATTCCTCACTCGAAACAGTGGTCGAAACTGCCTGGCGATGGTACACCTGTTTCCGAAGCACCACCATGGCTGTCGAAGAGACCAGCCGCCGGTGAAGGGAACGGACGCCCGACCCGGGCAAGCCATTCCCCGTACTGCTTCGAACCTCACGATCACCGCCGCCGCGAAAGTTTAATGCCACCCCAGTCCTTCGAAAACCCTCCGGGTTAAGCCATTGATTCCGAAGTGGAACTTGGAAAATGGGTGTTGGATTTGCGGGGGCGGATGTGAATACAAGGGATACCCCACTTGGCGCATCGTGAGCACGGCAGATCAGACTGCGGTTTGGGTAGCTCTCGGCGTCTGGTTGGTCTGGTGGGCTGGATCGGGTGGTGGCAAGCAATGCCGCGCGTTGCACAAAGACAGGGACGGCCGCGCTTGCGAGCCGCTGCCGAATGACGGGGACCGGTGGGAACTGCGGTGCGAGCCGTGAGAGTGACGTCATAGCCGATGTGCATGAGCCGGCGGGTGAGTCGTTCCACCGTACGTTCCGGGTGCAGACGGTCGAAATAGTCGCCACCTTGCTCCCGGTATTCCGTGCCGTCGCCAATGATGTGGTAGGCAATCACCAGGATGCGGTGGCTACCGCCACCGCTGCCTTCTTCATCCCACAGTTGCGGGCAATGCGATAAAACACGGCGGTAAGGAAGCAGTCCTTCATGTGGGCTACCGCCCAGGCGTTCTGCACCAGAATGCGGCGCAAGTACCGGTCTCCTTTGCGCGTCCGTCCGGAAAAGCGCTTGCCCGCGCTCTCGGCATTGCCCGGACACAGCCCCGCCCAACTGGCCGCATGTTTGGCAGGCGCCCCAGAGCCAGTTCCGCCAGTTCTTCCGGTTGCGTATGGCCTCTGGTGATCGCCTGCAGGATGGCCCGCCCGGTCTTGCCCACAATGTTGCTGGCCACCGAGCCCAGCTTGATGTTCACCGTCTCCAGCAGACGGCCGATCCGATTGATCACACGGTTGCGGTCGCGTTGCACCTGCACCCGCATGCGCGTCAGATCCCGCAACTGGCGAATCGGTCGGGGCGGCACGAAGCTGCCGCGCAGCAGCCCGTATTGCAGAAACTCGGCGATCCGCCGCGCATCGATACGGTCGGTCTTACAGCCCCGCAACGCGCGCACCATCTGCGGATTCACCAGCAACAATTCGAACCCCCAACGCACCGGTTCCAGGATGTTCCACACCGGAATCCAATAAACCCCGGTAGACTCCATCGCCACCTGCTTCACCTTGTGTTGTTTCAGCCACTCCCCAAGCCGCTCCAAATCCTGGGTAAAGGTCCCGAAGACGCCTTCCTCTATCTCCACTTGCTGGCTGCCACTGCGGCGCATCCGCACGCAGACGCTGGTCGATTTCTTGTGAATATCCAGGCCCGCGCAACGGCGGTACAGTAATTTCATATCGACCTCCTCTGCCGCGAGCGAAGGACGCCTGGAAAACTACTGACTTTCCTTCCCGTGCTCCCCGCCTCGCGGCGGAGGCGACATTCAGTTGTGCCATGCACAACGGCGTGGCATCCGGGCCAGATTCACCGGCGGGCACCAACGCACCAGACTGGGGCCGGCCTCTGTCGCGCTCCCGGCTGATCGCAGGATAGCGCCACTCTGGACTGTTTTCATCCTCAGTTGCGGCTATGGCCGTGAGCGATTCACCGCACTTTCCACTTTCCTTTAACCCCCCTGTAAATCTTCGCCTTACAGCCGAAATGCCTTGCTGGAACACCCTGTTTTCTCCCACCCTCGCGCGATAATCGAATCAGAGGGGGTTGGTTTCGCTGGATCGTTTCCAGCCGTGCCGTGCAGACCTGCACGGTCTCCGGCTTCTAAGTCTCTTGTTTGCAATACCAGCACCCCGCTCGACCGTGCAGATCGATCGTTTATGGAGAACCACGAGACAACCACCGGCAACGCCGCACCATCTCCTGTCGAACTGGGCACCTGGATCGGCAAATCCTATGCCTTCGGCGCCATTGCCAAAGGTTGTTCGGCCGCCGAAGCCGCATGCCTGAAGCAGATCCGCGACCACCGTTCGTATGAATCGCTCGGCCTCACCTGGGAGCAGTTTTGCCCGCAGAAAATCGGCCTCAGCCGCTCCAGCGCCGACCGGCTCATCCAGCGCCTTGAAGAATTCGGCGAACCGTATTTCCAACTAGCCGGCATCACCCCCATCTCCGCCGAGTCCTTCCGGCTCCTTGCCCCCGCAATCATCGAAGAAGGTTTCGAGTTCGATGGCGAAGTCATCCCGATCACGCCGGAAAATGCCCCCCGCGTCCGCGCCGCCATTCAGACCCTCCGCACGCGCCTGCGCCAAGCCGAGAAAGCCACGCCCGACCCTTCCCTCATTGCGCTGGTGGCCCGCATGAACGCCTGGTGCGACGACGTATCCGAATTAGCGGGCCGTTCCGTTCTGGATGCGGGAATCAAGGCAGGCCTCCAGGGACTGGTCCAGTTTGGCCTCGAGAAACTGCGCCGCCTCGCCGCCTCCTCCAGTCTCGCCCGCTAGCGTCGGCACCGCCCGGACCGCCCGGGCGTTGAATAGACAGCCCCGGCCGGCGCGGTTTAGTGTAAAAGGGATGGGCTCCGTCGCCATGGCAAACACCCCGTGAATTCTCCTTGCTTGCTCTTCGTCTTCGGCACACGCCCAGAGGCCATCAAGCTCTGCCCGCTGGTTCGCCAATTGCGCTCGCGAGGGGACTTCACGGTGCGCGTGTGCGTCACGGCGCAGCATCGCGGCATGCTCGATCAGGTTCTTGCCGCTTTCGATGTCACTCCCGATCGCGATCTGGATCTCATGCGTCCCGGCCAGACACTCTCCGGGCTCACGGCGCGCATCTTGAATGCGCTGGAGCCGGTGTTGGAGGCCGAGTCTCCCGGCATGGTGATCGTCCAGGGCGACACCACCACCACCCTGACAGCGGCGCTGGCGGCGTTTTACCATCGCATTCCGGTGGGCCATGTGGAGGCCGGTTTGCGAACTGGCGACTTGAGCCGCCCCTTCCCCGAAGAGATGAACCGCCTGTTAACCACCTGCCTCACGGATTTGCATTTTGCCCCGACTGCCGGAGCCGCGGCCAACCTCGTGGCGGAGGCCGTACCGGCCAACCGCATACACACAACCGGCAACACTGGTATTGATGCGGTCTTGTACGTGCGCGATGCGCTCGCATCCGGCGCCCTGCCGGTGGTCGAGTGGCCCTGGCTGAATGCGGGGCGCCGCCTCATCGTGGTGACCAGCCACCGGCGGGAGAATTTCGGTGATGGTTTCGGGCGCGCCATGCGCGCCCTCGCCCGGATTGCGCTGCGCCCCGATGTCGAGTTGGTGTATCCGGTCCACCGCAACCCCAACGTGCTCGGCCCCGCGCACGCCCTGCTCGGCGGACATGCCCGGATTCACCTGATAGAACCGCTCTCCTATGTGCCGTTTGTCGACCTGATGCGCCGTGCCGCGTTGATCATCACCGACTCCGGCGGCATCCAGGAGGAAGCGCCCTCACTCGGCAAGCCGGTCCTGGTCTTACGCGAGAAGACGGAGCGCCCCGAAGCCGTGGAAGCCGGAACCGTCAAACTGGTCGGCACCGACGAAGAACGCATCGTCGCGGAAACCCTCCGTCTGCTCGACGACTCCGCGGAATACACGCGCATGACCCGGATTCACAATCCCTATGGTGACGGCCAGGCTTGCAGCCGGATTGCGGAGATTCTCGCGGCGTACTTTGCCGGCAGGTAGTTCCCTTTTTTGACCTGCTCTCGGCGCTGCATTACGCACTCTGGTAAATCGGATCGGAGTTCTGAAACGGTAACACGGCCTGCTGTGCCTGTTTGCGGAGCCGCCATTTTTCGTAAGGTGGCAGTTCCTGCCGTGCAATCTCATGCCGGATCGCAGCGTCGATCTCGCTTTGCTGGATGGCTGGCGCCAGACGTTGAAACCGCTCTTGTTGCCGGAGTTGGTCGCCCTTCTCCTTCCTCAACCGGACTTTCTTGGCGTCGGCCATGTCGTTGAAAATCGTTTCCGCCATGTGCTCGCGGAATTCTTCAAATTCCAAAATCAGCGCATGTTCTTCCATCTCGTTTTGCTGGCGTTCGGTGAATTGTTCCCGCCGGCGGAAACTCTCGCGCAGCGTCCGTTCCACGTCTTCGCTGATAATGCGGCCCCGAGACTCCGGATCCTTGATAATTTTGATGAGCAGCCCGGCTGCATTCTTCATCACTTGGCCACTGCGCTTCTTACGGCGGCAGGTCTCCACCGCGATCTCGCACCAATCCAGCAGATTGCGCCCTTCCGGTGACGATGCTCCCAGATCCAGGGCATTACGGATCAGGCTCAACGCAACGTGAGGAAGCACTTCTTCCTCCAGCAGCGCGATCAGGAGTTTGGCTGCCCTTTCCAGGGCATGAAATTGGCGCAGCGTAGTTGCCACACCGGCATATCCCGCAGCCACCTTTTGGGAAAACCCAGCCTCCTGTAGCAACTTTTCACAATGGCTGCGGTTGGCCTTCGGATCGTTGCCTCCCCCATAAAGTGCCAGGGTTTTACGCTCAGGCACATAATTCGGATGCCGGTGCAGGGCAATCCGCCAGTTCTCAGACGACACGATATGAAACGAGCCCAGTACCTGTATTCGCACCAGTTGTTCAAATGCCGGCTCTAGCGTCTGCATCAGCCGTGATAGGTACTTGGGTGGTGTCAAGATTCCCAAATGCTCCTGGCAGAGTTGCCGCGTATCGATCAGGACCAGATCCGATTTCTCAAAAGCTACTGCCAGAAACCGGTAGAGATGCTTGGCCGTAATTCCATCCAGCTCCATGTACCGGCTGGCATCCAGCAGACGAAAGAACCCGGAATCCATCGATTGGATCAGCTTGTCGGTCCAGGTTACGGAACCTACACAGCGGCCGCTGGTGCGGTCGAGGGAGAAACTTGCTTCCTGAAAGACATTGCACCACTTCACCTCTTCCTGCTCTTCATTCTCCGCGAGCGCACGAAAGCGAAGAGGAATGAACCGGTCCATGGCCATTTTCAGGCGCTTGTAGAACTTTCCATGCACTGTGTGGATGTCCAGAATACGCGCAATCTCGCGGCCCGTGAAGGTGACGGTTTTTGCAAAACTTTGCCGGAAAGTCAGAACACCTAGGGCTACGAAAATATCAAGATCCTGCTCGGTGGGCAGGCCAAGTTCATTATTTCCCTGTACTTGCCAGGTAACCCGCAACTCCGTGCCGTCCGGAAGCATCTTGGTTCCATTGATCTCGATCTTTCCGATATGCTTTCCGACACGGCGCTCGAGGACAGCAAAGGGAATAGCCGCTAAATTTTCCTCCTCCACCGCGAGGTTCAGCAAGGAAGGCTTGGGCTGGATTTTAGACACGAGTTAATTAAAGTAATACTCACTTGTTGTACCGTGGTGCTTCCCGCTGCGCCAGTACTTTATGATCAACCTCACGGTTGTCCTCGTTTTTATGGGCGAGCCCATGTAGAACCCATAAACCAACCCCAAAAACCATGGATTCTCCAGTCCAGTAACACCATAAATACCACTCCATATTCTCGGGGTGCCCTAGGTCCAGTCATCTTGTTGAAAATGAATGTACAGGTTAGGGTAACTTCCGGTCAAGCACATACGCAGTTTACGCTGAAACTCATGAACTTCCCCGTAAAAGATAGCTAAAGTCTTGAAAAGAAAAGAAGTGACCGGGCTGATGGGTGTGAGCTTCGGCGTAAAAATGGTTTTGGCGCAGAAATGGGTAGAATCCACCGAGTCTTACGCGCAAGCCCAATGTCTTTACGATGAAGCTCATAGCGGCGACACTCGATTTACGTTCTGGCACAAGTCGTCTACGACCAAGCTCACGAGGTACTGGGGAGAGTGTATGAGGTTGATCGTAAAACTTGCCGGCGCCCGCGCCCGCTACGGATGGGTGAGAGTCCCAAACAGGCCGGCGGCTTGATTGTCGATGCCTGCCACGAAGTACAGGGCACGGGGAGAGCCGGCCAACCTTCCATTGCCGAATCGGATGCCCCATAGCCCGGAAATCGTGATGGGTTGTCCGTTGGTTCCCATCAAGAGACCAGTGGACGCCCCGGTGTTGGGATCGAAGGCGGCAATCTGGCCGCCGCCGAACTGGCCTACCAGCAGATGCCCGCTGAGCGCTCCAAATCCGAACCCCGGCGCCATGGCGATTCCCCAGGGAGAGTTCATCCAATTGCCATGCTGCAGCCGCAGTTGCAGTGTGCCGTCGGACGAATATTTGTCGACGTAACCTAATCCTGGCCCGGCCACATTTCTCCCGTTCGAACCTACCTCGGCATACATCACGAAGATCGACCCGCCGATGTTTTGCACGTTAAACGGTGCGTAGCCGGAGGGAAGCATCGGGTCCTGAAAGGCGCCTGAGGCAAGAGATACAGGGTGGAAACTGCCGTCGAACACATCTACCTTGCCGCTGGCGAAGTCAGCCGCATAGAGCATGTTGTTGCCGCTGATCTGCCCTATCGTCAGACCTAAATAGGAGGCTCCCGTCGTGGTTACTGCGAGCACCGCGTTGGTGCCCGTATACCATCCGGAGATGGTACCTCGCGCACTGGCAAACAGGAACAGCGAAGGATGCCCCGAAATTTGAAAATCCGACGTGGAATTGGAAATGATTCCGGTGGGTACCGAAGCGCCGCCAGAGGCAGGAGGCGGTATCGTGACAATCAATTGATTGCCGGACGGGTAGGGGTTTCCGCTGCCGTCATAGAGAAGCGAAAGCCCCGTCCCGGCGGCGTTCACCCACCAGGGCCCGGTTCCAAGGAAGTCGATGCCCCAACCGTTGATCAGGTTGGGATCGGTGTGGGTGGCCAGACCCGATACGTTGGAGACGAGGTTGGTTTGCACGTAACTATTCCGGTTTTGCGCGTCCTGCGCCATCACAGGGGAAAGCAGGAACGCAGCGACACACAAGGCCCGATGCAATTGTTGATGTCTCACGTGGTTTCCTTTCGGATCTAGCATAGGCGGCGGAATCTACGGGTTTGTGCAGAAGATGTAAAGAATTTGTGCGCCGGGTGGAATCGCGCACAAGTTAACAGGGGTGACTCGCGGCGGGCTGGGAAATCACCCACTCTTTTCAGTGTCGCATGGCGCCGCCGGGCGCTGTGTTGCTGTTTTCTAGCTGCACGCTGCTAAACAGCCCGAGGCGGCTCAGGTCGAGACTCCATGAGCCTTGTTGAGGCCCTTCTAGATTCCGCCCTAGGCTGAAAACGGTTGAAATATTTCGCCTGGGATGACGCGAAAAACGAGAAGCTGAAGACGGAGCGCGGGGTTGGATTTGAGGACATCGACTTCCATATAGAGCGCGGTGACGTGCTCGACATCCTGGAGCATCCGAACCCGCAAAGGTAACACCGGCCAGCGGATCTTCGTCGTTCTGAAGGAGGCATAGCAGCCGTGGCGTGCGCCGGGATACACGGTCAGAGCCCAATCTCGCCGGCCGCATTGTCGCGGAAGAGGTTGCCATCCCGGATATAGCGGCGCACGGTGGTGAGGCTGCGGTGCCCGGTCTGATTCATGATGGCGCGTTCGGATTTGCCGGCCGCGGCGGCTGAGGTAGCGAGGCCGGCGCGCAGGCTGTGGCCGGCGAACGCCGCCGGATCGTGACCCAGCTTTTGCACATACCGCTTGACCACCAGGGCGACCCCCTCCGCCGACAGACGTTTTTCGAGAACCTGGCCGTGGCGGTTCATCACACGAAACAGCGGGCCGGAGGAGATGGGAGCGGCCGTGCACCAATCCTCCAGGGCCTGAAGCGGGCAGGTCGGCCGGTTGCTTCCCGGGGGAATGCCTACCTTCCTTCCCTGCCCCGCCTGGTCGGTTTTACTGCGCCGGATGGTGACGATCAGCCCGGCGCCGGTTTCCTGGACGTCCTCTCGATTCAAGCCCACCAACTCCGACCGGCGGAAGGCGCCGGTAAAGCCGAGCAGGAGCAGCGCCCGGTCGCGCTTTCCCAGCGACGAATCCGGGAGTTGGGCCAGGATCCGCTTGAGATCGGCGATCAGCACCGGCCGCTTGCGTAGAGGAGCGCTGCCGAGTTCCCGGCGCAGGCCCTGCATAAACTGTTTCACGGCCCAGGAGCGGGTAGGCGATTCGAAGCCTGCTTGCTGGTGCATCTGGCTGACGGCTGCCAGTCGCCGGGAAAGGGTGTTCAGCCTCTTCCGGCGATTCTTGACCAGATCGGTGCTATACAGGATGACGGCTTGCGGTTGGGCCGGCATGGGGACCAGGCAGTTTTGCTCGCACCAGGTTCGGAACTGCCTCCAGTCGTGCGCATAGGCGCGGAGGGTCGATGCAGCCCGGGCGGCCCGAAAACTGGCCTCGGCTTGCGTGACCAACCGGGCGAGCAAGTCGCGGTCGGCGGGATTCGGGGCAGCAGGAAGGGCGGGCAGCGCGGGCCGAAGGTCCATGGAAAGAGTATACGCGAGGTTCTGAGTCGTGAGAAGTCTTTCCTTCTCACGATCCAGATGGCCCTGTTCAGGGCCGGGGCCAGGTCCCCATATCGCACAACTGTGCGCTACCGCTGAGATATGCTATATTCCTCGTGTCAACCTACGCATGCCCGACCAACCTTCTTGGATTGATCGCGTACCCGAGATTCTGAAAACCTTGGAATCGGGGGGATCTCCGCCCTTTCTCGACCGGCCTGCCGTCGAAGCGCTTTTTGGGGTACGCCGCCGGCAGGCGATCGAACTGCTGCGGCGCTTCGGCGGCTACCAGGTGGGCAAGACCTTTTTAGCGCCGCGCGAAGCAGTCGCCGGTTTTTTGCGTCATCCACAGCGTTGGGCGGCGGCGGCAGAGGAACGGGGCCGGTTCGAACGCGTTCGCGACGCTTTAGGGGAAGCGCGCCAGGAACTGGATCAGCGCCGGATCGCGATTCCTACTTGCGAGGCGATGTTTCGCGTCGAGTTGGGGGGGTTGCCGGCGGGCATTGTGCTCGAAGCGGGCAAGCTGACGGTCGCTTTTGCGACTCCCGCGGAGCTGCTCGAGAAGCTCTTTGCACTCTCCCAGGCACTGGGCAACGATTACGACACCTTCGAGCGATCCTGGAGTGCAGCCAATTCCAGGGGAGGCCCGCATTGAGCGAGCACGCCGAAGACGACGTTTTTCCGAAGCATGTGCTGGCCCTGGCGGAGGCAGCCCTGTTCGTATCGCCCGAGCCGATTCCGCTGGCGCATCTGGCGTTTGCCCTGGGGGAAACGCCGGAGCGGATGGGCGTTCTGCTCAGCCGGCTGGCGGACGAATTTGCCCAGCGCCAGCACGGTTTGATGCTGCGACTGGTCGCCGGCGGCTATCAACTCGTTACCAAACCCGAGCTTCACCAGAAGATCCGGGAACTCGTCCAAAACCTGCCGCCGCCAGCTCCCCTTTCCAAAGCTGCCGTGGAAACCGCCGCCATCATCGCCTACAAGCAGCCCATCACCGCGGTTGAACTCCAGGCCATTCGCCGTGTGCGGAATAGCGAGTCACTGCGCACTCTGTTGAAACGAAGAATTATAGCCCCAGCCGGCCGGGCGAAGACGCGGGGTGCACCCGTGCAATACAAGACCACGCGGCGCTTCCTGATCGAGTTCGGGTTGCAGAATCTGTCCGAATTGCCTTCGCTCGAAGAATTGCGGCAGCGCAAGGGTTTCCCACTCGATCTGGAATCTCCTTGAATGGTCTATTCCCTGCCCCGACCCGTCCCGCCTATTCCATAAATCCGACCTGTCCATAGTAGTCAGGTTTAAAATGACCACAGTAGCCGACTCTCGCATGACCTTATGGCATAACTAGGCGAACTGTGTCATAAGTTTTCTCTTGTCTGTAGATTTCACCTCGGTTATTATGATTCTATTACAATGGCAAGGAACAGAGAGCGCAATGGAGTGTACCGTAGCTCCCAAGTAGCGAAGATCTTGGGGATTAGTTCCAGGACTCTTTACCGCATGCTGGCGGACGGACGCATTTCCGAGCCCATGAGAAACCCCCAGAATCGTTATCGCGTTTGGACAGATGTTGATCTGCAGCAAATCCGGGAGGGCCTGCAAAAATGCTGAAGCTGATGATTGGGAATCAAAAAGGGGGCGTGGGGAAGACCACCACGGCCATTACGATTGCCCGCTGCCTGGCCGACCGGGGGCTCCGGACGCTGCTGATCGACAGCGATCCTCAGGGGTCGATCACGGTCACGCTGCGGCTCAAGCCGGAGGCCTATCTAGCTGATTTCATTTTGAATCAATTACGCCTGCCGGATTGCGTGGTTTCCGTGGCCGAGCGCCTCGACGTGCTTTGCGGGAACCGCGAAACCACCTCGATGGAACAGCGGATTTTCACCATGTACGGGCGCGAGCACGTCTTTCAAAAGGCGTTTGGCATGTATGAAGAAACTTATGACGCCATTGTGGTGGACGTGGCGCCTTCGATTTCCCTGCTTCAGGCCTGCTCGATGGTTTTCTGCCAACACGTGTTGATCCCGGTTTCCATGGACACGCTCAGTGTCTCGGGGGCCGGCGCCACCATTTTTTCGGCGCAGACGATTGGCGACAGCGTGCGGACGCCGATTCACCCCCTGGCACTGCTTCCCACGATCGTGAACCGCCGCTACGGCCTGACGGACGTGGTGATGAAGATGATCGGGCAATTGAGTGAAACATATAAGATCCCTGTTTTGAATGCGATCCGGACTGATCAGATCATCGGTAAAGCGGCCCGGCTACACAAAATGGTCGTGGATGTCGACCCCAAGGCGAAGGCATTGGAGGATTATGAAGGCGCCACCACATCCTTACTGGAGTTGGTGAGGATGACCGGCTTCGAAGCCAAGCATGACCAAACCGTCGCGGTCTAAGAGGTCTCAGCCCGAGTTCGACCCCAGCGAGTTGGAAGACCTGATCTTCACGCCGGCTGTAGGCACAGGTGTCGGATCACACCTCCTGGCCACAGTAGACATGTTCCAATCGACTACAGAAGTCGAGTCTATACAAGCCAATAGAAACAAAGCGGAAATAAACCTGCCTACAGTACCCGAAATAGCTACAGTAGTCGAGACTGATTCTGGAACGGACCAGTCTACTGTGGTCAGGTTAGCGGAGCTTCCTCTCTGGATGACGGAGGAAGGAGAACTGGTTCCCGCTTCCCGGGTGAAACGGATCCGGCTAGCCCAGGACGTCTTGAGCAGCGGGGAGGAATCGGTGTACGACGCATTGTGGAACGCCAAGACCGCAGTCCGGCAAGAGGTCGATTCGGCCCGCATTGTCCAGGCGGGATACGACTTCCTCATGAAGAGGACACGCTTTTCGAAGAAGACGATTCAGCGGATTGTGGACCGGCTCATCGATAAAGACTTCATCGCCATCGAGCGGCCGGCAGACATCTATCAGCGGACCGCGACCGTGTATAGGGTCTTCGGTTACCGGCTGGTGTTGGAACGGCAGGCGGCGAGGAAGCGGTTCCACGTGGTGAAAATCGGTCCGGGGCTGCTGTATGCGCATCTCCGATCAAACCTGTCCACAGTAGGCAGTTCAGACGGGACCACTATAGTCGAAATGACCACAGTAACTGGGGACAAAGAGTACCTGACCACAGTGGTCCCGCCGACCACTATAAAGATAGAGCAAGATATGACAGGCAGATTACCGTCGTCGTCGGAAGTGCGCGCGTTGCGGGCGCGCATCGAAGCGCATCTGGGAATCGTCGACGACGACGCGCTTTCCAAGCTGCTGACGGAGTGTCGTGCCAGGGCAGGGGATTCGACAGTCGAGGAAATCGCGTACTTCGTGGAGCACAAGCTCCGTTGGGTAAGGAACATTCAGAATCCGGTGGGCTTCATTTTGACGGCGGTGCCGCGGCATTTCGAAAACGGGGGGCATCTGGGGGTGCGGGAACTGTTAAGGAAAGAAGTCGAAGCGCGGCAGCAGGAGTGGCGCGAAACGCACGCGTACTGGTCGCGGGTAGCGGAAGATGTTAACCAACCGGAGCACGAGCGCGCGGAGGCGCGGAAGGTGTTGGCGACCCTGGTAAACTATTTGAAATCATGAAGCTGTCGATCCTGATGCCGGTCTACAACGAGCGTACCGTTGTGGAGCGCTGCCTCTCCCAGGTATTGACGGCCCCTTTACCGGAGAATATGGAACGGGAACTGGTGATTGTCGACGACTGTTCGACCGACGGCACATTTGCCATCCTCGAGCGGCTGGCGGCGGCGTTTCCTCAGATCCGGCTCTATCGGCACGAGCACAATCAAGGCAAGGGCGCAGCCGTGCGCACCGCGATTGAGAAGGCCTCCGGCGATTTCGCTTTGATCCAGGATGCCGATCTCGAATACGATCCGGCGGAGTATCCGCGGCTGTTACGTCCGCTTCTGGACGGGCACGCCGACGCGGTGTTCGGGTCGCGCTATATGGCCGGCGAGCAGATGCGCGCGCTGCTGTTCTGGCACTCCATGATCAATAAGGGGCTCACGCTGATTTCCAACATGTTCTGCAATCTCAACCTGACGGACATGGAAACCGGCTACAAAGTTTTCCGCACGGATCTGCTGAAAAGCATTCCGATTCGCTCAGACCGGTTTGGATTTGAGCCCGAGATCGTGATGAAGAGCGCCAAGCGCAAGTTAAGGATTTACGAGGTGCCGATCAGCTATCACGGCCGCACCTACGAGGAAGGGAAGAAGATCGGCTGGAAGGACGGGTTGAAGGCGCTGGGTGTAGTAGTGAAATTCTGGCTGATCGACGATCTGTACGCGACGCCCTATGGCCGCGGGGTGCTCAACAATCTGACCGGAACGCCGCAGTATTTGAGCTGGCTTTCCAGGACTCTGCGGCCGCACGTGGGAGACACAGTGCTGGAGGTGGGGGCGGGGATTGGGAATGTGACCGGCCGGCTGATGGGCAAACGGCTGGCGTACGTGGCGGCGGAGAAGGATCCGCTGTACCTGCACGCATTGCGGAATCGCTTTCTGCGCACGCCGAACGTGACGGTGCAGCAAGTGGATCCGGAGAACGCGCGAGACCTGGCGGGGCTGGAGCAGTGTTTCGACACAGTGCTCTGTCTCAACGTGCTGGAATATCTGGAAGACCCGGCGCGGGTGCTGGAGACGCTGGGCGCGACATTGAAACCAGGGGGGCGGATCGTGGTTCTGGTGCCGCAAGGCCCGCGCCTGTATGGCACGCTCGATCGAAGTTTGGGACATAAGCGACGGTATCGGGCCGCGGAGGCGCGGGAGCTGGTCGAAGCGTGCGGCTTTTCGGTGGAGACGGTGTACAACTTCAATAAAGCAGGAACGCCGCCTTGGTGGGCTTACAGCAAAGTGGTGACGTCGCGAAAGATCGGCAAGCTGGTGCTGAAGATTTTCGATAAGACGGTTTGGATCTGGAGACACGTGGACAGGCTGATTCCGTGGAATGGGCTTTCCCTCATCGTGGTGGCTGGCAAGAAGAGTGGGGCGGCGAATCCGCCGATGGAATGCGCGCTGAACCAACAAACCCCCGCTTCGCAGAACTGATCGGCCGTTTTGCCGGCAAACGCATGCTGGCGATCGGCGATCTGATGCTGGATGAATTCGTTTGGGGAAGAGTATCGCGCATTTCGCCGGAGGCTCCGGTGCCGGTGGTGAAAGTTACGCGGGAAACCTATTATCCAGGCGGCGCCGCCAACGTGGGTCGGAACCTGCGCGAGTTTACCCGGGAGATCACGGTGGTGGGTCTGGCGGGAACGGATGGGCCGGGGCAGCGCCTGTGGGAGCTGCTGAATACGGCGGGCATCGGGACCGCGGGCGTCCTGAGAGACGGCGAAGCCTTGACCACCGTAAAGACGCGAGTGATCGCGCGCAACCAGCAAGTCGTGCGGGTAGATCGCGAGCGCCCCGCACCTCTTTCCGGCGCGCAACTGGCGAAGGTGTGCGAGTATCTGGAGCAGGCCGTGGCGGCAGTGGACGGCATTATCGTGGCCGATTACGGAAAAGGTTTTCTCACGCAGCCCTTAGCCGATGAGATCTGCCGATTGGCCGGCCGGCACGGCAAAATCCTGACGGTGGATCCGCATCCGCAGACATCCCTGGCGTGGCGCGGGGCCACGGCGATCAAACCGAACCGCAGCGAGGCGTTCAGCGTAGCGGGACTACCACTGGCGGAGCCGGCGGAGCTGGTGTGCCGCGACGAAGCGGTGCTCGAGGCGGCCCGGCGCCTGCGCAGCGTATGGCAATCGGAAAGTTTGCTGGTGACCCTGGGAGAACAGGGCATGCTGCTGTTCGAGGGCGATCGAGAGCCGGTGCACTTTCCGGCACGGGCTCACGAAGTCTTCGATGTTTCCGGCGCCGGCGATACGGCCATCGCGGTGTTCACGTTGGGGTTGGTTTCCGGCGCCACGCCCACCGAAGCAGCCGAGCTGGCGAACCGCGCCAGCGGCCTGGCGGTGGGGAAATTCGGAACCGCCACAGTGACGGCGGAGGAGCTGATGGCGGCATTTCGTACCTGAAAACCAAGCCGGTCTATTCTCCCACGCAAGGGAATAAGTTCGTCCTCCGGATTTTGTGGTCGCGAGTCAGCAGCGACACACCGTGGGTGAGTGTGAGGCAAGCGACGGCGGAGTTCGCGGCGCTTCATCAATGACGAAGTCCGGCGATACGAAAGGCGGGATTCTTTCAAAAGAATCCCGCCTGGACGAGAACACCTGGTTGGGCGATGCCAGTTCAACGGTGACCTCGCCAGAAAGGCGCGCTGAGGAAATGAGCCGCCAAACGATCCTGCTCAACGGTCGTTCCCCAAAGCCTCCGGCGCGGGTATCGATCCGCAAACGGCGATGATAATTGTCGGATCGATCGGGCTGACGGGTTTGGTCTCGCCGCTCGTCATATCGATAGTCACAATTTCCCCGTTTTTCCCTTCCAGCGCATCGAAACCATACACCGTGTCACCCACCGTCACGACACTGGTAAGCCCCAGGGCAGTGGGTGCAATCCATGTGGCCTTTGCGGTCTTGGCATCGATCTCGTAAATAGCGCCGGGAATGATCGTAGTCACTGCGCCGGTGTTCGGGTCGATCTTGAAGCCGTCAAATATCGCGTATAGCTTGCCGCGGAAGCTGAATAAATTCGTGTCGAAGACATTGAATGTCCCGTCCGGGTTGGGAATGTTCGGATTACCCGTGATCGGGGGAATGCCCGTGAGTCCAATCAACCTGGTAGCGCCGGTCGCAGGATCCACGGAGTACAGGTCGTTGGCGAAATCGGTGGCGTATATTTTTCCGCCGAGCCTGCCCAGAAACCCGGAGGAGTTTGGTCCGCAGGGGGAGGTCGGAGTCGAACAGTCGGCTAATCCGGTTTTGCCGACCAGGGACACTGCGCCGGTAACCGGGTTAACCCCGATCAGGTCGCCAGTAAAAGCGAGGGTCAAAAGGGAGCTATCTGGGCCTCGCACCAGGCCGACTCCCGCGTCCTCGGGCGGAAGGCCAGGGCCGATCGGCACAAACGCCCCACTACCCAAATCTTCCGTTCCAAATTGCAAACCGTTCGTGACGACGTAAACCATGCGATTCGGAGAGGTCTCCGCGTAAAGGTCGGTCGACAGGCGCGCCGTCGTGCGGGTCCATCGGCCGGGAGGATGCGCAGCCGGGCCGGCGGAGGGTAATGGCTGTGCTACTGCGAGCCCGGCAAGCAAGCTGGCGGCCGCAATTGAGGTCAGGATGGTTTTCATTTTCAGAATACCGGCGAGCTGACAAAAACACAAAATGCTTTTCATACGGAAAATCTCCTTTCGAGTTGATCTGACGGCCAGTTCTGATCTGGCTCACCACGTATAAGGAAACTCGGGGGTCGAGGTTACAGCCTCCGTGGCGAAAGGCATAAAATGGCTGTTGCGAATCCAGCCGAAATGCCAAACTGCCCACAGTGCGGAGAGGAACTGGGTTCCGGCGATCCCGCGGGCCTGTGCCCGCAGTGTCTGATTCAGGGCGCTTTCGATAGTTCGGTTGGCGCAGGCTCCACAACTCAAACAATCACTACAGCGATAGCCTCGGCCGGTGATGACGACTTCGGCCGCTATCACATCCTCCGAACTCTCGGTGAAGGGGGCATGGGCACCGTGTACCTGGCTGAACAGCACGAACCCATCCGTCGCAGGGTGGCGCTCAAAGTCGTCAAACTCGGGATGGACACGACTCAGGTGCTCGCCCGCTTCGCCAACGAGCGCCAGGCGCTGGCGGTGATGGACCACCCGAATATCGCGCGAATCTTTGACGCATGCGCCACGCCGAAGGGCCGGCCTTTCTTCGTAATGGAGTACATCGAGGGGGTGCCCATCACGCAGTACTGCGATGGCAAGCGGATGACAATCGGCCAAAGGCTGGAACTTTTCCTCGCAGTGTGCCATGCGGTTCAGCATGCGCATCAGAAAGGCGTGATTCACCGAGATCTCAAGCCGTCGAATGTGCTGGTAATGGAACACGAGGGCACCTTGGTTCCAAAAGTCATCGATTTCGGCATCGCGAAAGCCACGGACCAGTGGGCCGTGGAAAAGACTCTGTTGACGGAGTTCGGCCAGATGCTCGGCACACCCGAGTACGCCAGTCCGGAACAGGCCGATGTCATGGCGGGCGAAATCAGCACGGCGACCGATATTTATTCGCTGGGAGTGCTGCTGTATGAAATGTTGATCGGCGCCGTACCGTTCGATGGCGCTCTGTTGCGGAAATCGGGGTATGCTGAAATGCTCCGGATCCTTCGCGAAGAAGAAGCACCACCGCTTTCGCGAAAGCTCACTACGCTGGGTGCGGCAGCGAGCGACATCGCGGCGCGACGCCAGACCGACCCGGCATCGCTGCGCCGCCTCGTCGATGGCGACCTGAATTCGATCACGATGAAGGCACTGGAGAAGGCGCGCGAGCGGCGCTATGCTTCGGTGGCCGAATTGGCGGCCGACATCCACAGATATATGGAGCACCGGCCAGTCCTGGCCTCGCCGCCGAGCCGTGTATACCGGGCTCGCAAATTCCTGCGCAGACACAGGCCCGCCGCAATTGGGACGGCGGCTGCGGTTGCGTTTCTCGCTTTAGGCAGCGTCATGGTTTGGTCGCTGGTGCGCCGCGATTCACCTCCGGTACCCAAGTTGGCGGACAAGCGTACGATAGTTCTGGCGGACTTCGCGAATACCACTGGTGACCGGGCGTTCGATGGAACGGTTCGGCGGGTAATGTCGGACGAGCTCGGGAAGTCACCCTACTTCGGTGTGCTTGCGGATGCGCGCATGAACCAGACACTGCGTTTGATGGTCCGGCCTCCGGACACAAAGTTGACCCCCGAGGTTGCGGCTGAAATCTGTGAGCGCACGGGAAGCTCGGCTGACCTGGAGGGCTCGATCAGCAGCCTCGGAGGCGGCTACATGTTGGAATTGCGCGCCAGGGATTGCCGGACTGGAGAAACTCTCGACCAAGAGGAGGCATCGAGCAGTAAGAAAGAGGACGTCTTGAAAGCGCTGGGCCAGATGGCGAACGGGTTTGAGAGGCGGGCCGGCACGTCGCTTCCCAGTGTGGAAAAGCTGCCCCCTGTGTACTCCGAAGTAACGACGCCTTCACTGGATGCCTGGAGATCCTACAAGGCCGCAATGGCAGCCGACATTCGCGATTCAAAACGCACAGAAGGAATCTCACTGTTGAAGCGGGCTATCGAGATCGACCCGAATTTCGCCATGGCCTACGCCTACTTGGGCCGGACCTATGATGCGCTCGGGGACGCGGAACTTGGAGCCCAGAATATAAGTAAAGCCTTTGCGGTACGTGATCACGTCAGCGATCCAGAAAACTTTTTCATCACCTTCAATTATTACCGGCAGGTGCCGAGAAATTTGGAACTCGCACGGCAGACGTTGGAATCGTGGGAGCAAAGGTATCCCACGGATTTAATGCCCCGCGGTTTCTTGGCCGCCTTCACGTCAGCGGGCACCGGTCACTATCAAACAGCCGTGGAAGAAGGCTTGAAGGCGATTGAAATCGATCCGAATTATTCCATTGGCTACGAAAATGTGACCTTTGCCTACCTCTATATGGACCGTCTGTCAGAAGCCGAGGCGCTTCTTGTCAAAGCCTCGGAGCGCAAGATCGACACTGCTGATTTCTCACTGCTCCGGTACTTTATCGCCTTTCTAAAGAAGGACGAGGCCGGCATGGAAAGGGAGGTGGGCCAACGGCGTGCGAAATTGTCGGCGCAGGGGTGGTTCGAGCACCAGGAAGCCATGACCCTGGCGTATCACGGCCGTCTGAAAGAAGCGGCGCGGCTGTCGAACAATGGCGTGCGCTTGGCCCGTGAGGCCGGCCTGCGCGAGCGGCCCGCCCAATTCGCCGGAGCTCGTGCGGTGTGGAGTGCTTTGGATGGCATACAGGAGGAAGCGCAGAGCAGCGCTGCCGCGGCGCTGTCGCTCTACAAAGGCCGCGATGCGGACTATGGGCCTGCCTTTGCGCTGGACTTTGTTCACCGCTCGCCGCAAGCCCAGCCGATCACGGCAGAGCTCGAAAAGCGCTTTCCGGAGGATACATCGGTCCAATTCAGTTATCTGCCTGTGCTGCGAGCGCTCGAAGCTCTAAATCGGGGCGACCCGGAGAAAGCGCTCGAAATAACGCAAGCAGCCGCTCCTTACGAACTCGCTGTTCCGGGCACCGCGTACTATTCCGGCGCCGCTTTCTTCGGGTCTCTTTATCCTGTTTACGTGCGTGGTCTGGCCTATTCCCGGATGGGCCGCTACCGCGAGGCAGCAGCTGAATTTCAAAAGATTTTAGATCATCCGGGAATGATGCTGAATGACCCGATGGGACCAATGGCGCGTCTCCAACTGGCCAGGATGTTGGCAGCCTCCGGTGATCGCACCAAATCAGCCGCCGTTTATCAGGACCTCCTCAGCATCTGGAAGGACGCCGATCCTGATGTGCCGGTTGTCCAGGAAGCCAGGGCTGAGGCCGCCAAGGTACTTTAGCGCGGGCTGTAACTTCTCGCTGCGGATTCCTTATCCTGTTTAGCGGATCGCCGCGAGGATTAGACTATGACGAACGGCCAGACCATGCATACACTGCCTGGGTCATACCAGTTTCCGACGACGCGCTGGACCCTCGTGGTCGCTGCCGGCGATCCACATGAAAAGGAGGCGCGTTCCGCCCTGGTTTCTCTTTGTGAGAAATATTGGTATCCGCTGTACGCCTATCTGCGCCGCCGCGGTTATCCGGCCGATCAGGCTCAGGATTTGACGCAGGGGTTCTTCATCCGCATGCTGGAAGGCCGGTATCTCGATCGCGCTGATCCCGAAAAAGGCCGGTTCCGGTCCTTTCTTTTGAGCTCATTGAAATTCTTCGTGGCCGACGAAGAAGACCGCGACCGTGCGCATAAGCGTGGTGGCAGAGCGCTCGTCCCGCTCGAATTCTCGTCAGGCGAAGAGCGCTACCGGCGTGAGCCTGCGCACGATGAGACGCCCGAGCGCATCTTCGAGCGTCGCTGGGCGCTTTCAGTGCTCGATCGAGTCGTGGAAGCGCTGCGCAATGAATTTGTGCAGCACGGTCGGCCAGACCATTTCGAGCGGTTGAAGGTGTACCTTCTCGGACAGTCCGATGCTCCATATGCCGCGCTGGCCCGCGAAATGAAGACCTCTGAGGGGGCGCTCAAAGTGGCTATTCACCGTCTTCGCAAGCGGTATCGCGAACTCTTCCGCCAGGAAATCGCGGATACCGTCGCCGATCCCGCCGAAGTGGAATCCGAACTCCGGTATCTCGCTACTGTGCTCACGAGGAAGTAGCTCAGGGTGTCAACATCTCCGGAGGTCACGTCACGCACTCACTCCGGCAGGATGACTGGATTGGGCAGCAACTGCTGACGCCGACCACAACCTCGAATCTAACAGAATTCGAAGATCGATCAAATCCGCGCGGTCCTCAAGGAAAGGGGGGTCTGGGGGGATTCTGGAACTCGGGTGAGCCTCTCCCCTATACTTGCGGTTAGAGGCTGTATCGGACATTTCTCTTGCGCGTAGCATTACTTCAGATCAACCCCACGGCGGGAGACCTGGCGGGAAACGCGAGGCTGATCATTCGCGGGGTGAGGCAGGCACAATTGGCGGGCGCCGACCTGGCGGTGACGCCGGAGCTGGCGTTGATGGGCTACCTGCCTCGCGACCTGCTCATGAATCGCGGATTCGTGCGGCGCAGCGGGCAAATGCTCCAGCAGATCGCCGCCGAGCTAGCGGCCGGTCCTCCGGTTCTGGTGGGAGTCGCCACGCCGAATCCCGCGGATATGGGCCGTCCGCTATTCAACAGCGCGGTACTCCTTCACGAAGGCGTAGTGGGCCAGGCGTTTCATAAGACGCTACTGCCCACCTACGATGTTTTCGATGAAGACCGTTATTTCGAGCCGGCCATGGGGCCGCAGATTCTGGAGTGGAACGGCTGGCGGCTAGGCATCAGCATCTGCGAGGACGTCTGGAACGACCGGAATTTTTGGGCGCGTCCGCGTTACCACCGGGATCCCATCGAAGTGCTGGCCGACTTCGGGGCGCAGGCGATCGTGAACCTGTCGGCATCGCCGTTCAACGCGGGAAAACAGGTACTTCGCGAACGTATGTTGGGTCACTTGGTGGAGAAGTACGGCCTGCCGTTGGCCTACGTCAACCAAGTGGGCGGGGATGACGATCTGATTTTCGACGGACGGAGCTGCGCCTTCGATGCGCAGGGCCGTCTCATGGGGCGGGCGGCAGGATTCCGCGAAGATATTCTGGTGGTGGAGCTGGGGGCCGGCACGGGCGCAATTGCGGAGGACGACTTCTCGGCGGAAGCGGAAATCTGGAACGCGTTGGTTTTAGGCGTCCACGATTACGCGAGGAAAACGCGCTTCACGCAGGTGCTGTTGGGGCTTTCCGGGGGCATCGATTCGGCCTTGACGGCGGCCATTGCGGCCGAGGCGGTGGGACCGGAAAACGTGCTCGGCGTCCTGATGCCCTCGTGCTATTCGAGCACGGGAAGCGTGGACGATTCCCTGGAGCTGGCGCGGAATCTCGGAATGGAAACGCGGACGCTGCCCATCAGCGACATCATGCGCACGTACGATTCGGCGCTGGCCGGGGCATTTCAGGGGCGTGCGGGGGACGTGACGGAGGAAAACATCCAATCACGGATTCGCGGCAATTTGCTGATGGCGCTCTCGAACAAATTCGGATCGCTGCTGTTGACCACGGGCAACAAGTCGGAGTTATCGGTAGGCTACTGCACGCTGTATGGCGATATGAACGGCGGGCTGGCGGTGATTGGCGACGTGCCGAAGACGATGGTCTACCGGGTGGCGGAGTGGCGCAACCGGCGCCAGCCGGATATTCCGGAAGCCATCCTGACCAAGGCGCCTTCGGCCGAGCTGCGGCCGGACCAAACGGATCAGGACACCCTGCCGCCCTACGACCTGCTGGACCAGATCCTGGAGCTGCACGTGGAGCAGTGCCAATCCGCCGAAGAAATCATGGCGCAGGGGTACGACGAAGCCACCGTGCGGCGCGTGCTGCGCATGGTGCGCGTGGCGGAATTCAAGCGCAAGCAGGCGGCTCCGGTGCTCAAAGTGACCTCGCGCGCTTTCGGGACGGGGTGGCGCATGCCGATCGTCCGGGGCGAGTAGGGCCCGGCCGGTGGTACTGCCGGAGGTTCGGCGGAATTTCCCGGGTTTGGGATCAAGGAGTCCAGGAGCCGGTGGTGATCCAACCGCTGCCCTGGTTGGCCTGGTCAATGGCATAGGCGAAGGTGCTCTTAGCGCCGCTGAAAGCAGGGGTGAAGGTCAGCGGGATGTGGACGGTAAGATTGTTGCCATTGGTGGAGGTGGAGCCGGTGGCGGCGTTGATGGTGCATTGGGAGTTGGACTGG
>Ga0209698_10000454_pt1 | contig 47303 bp, 41 predicted proteins | sample LitLauG_LLR_2012_FD_187203 | JGI IMG/M metagenome (GOLD analysis project Ga0209698, IMG submission 187203) | Freshwater sediment microbial communities from Pennsylvania, USA - Little Laurel Run_MetaG_LLR_2012 (SPAdes) (version 2) | ecosystem: Environmental > Aquatic > Freshwater > Creek >...
GTGCTTGTCCGTGAGGTGCTGGGGCTCCTTGTCGAACTCCGGGATGACGTGCTGCCCGAAGGTTTCGATCATCTCGAGCGCCTCTTCGTGGGTGACGTCGTTGGGGCAGCCGAAGCTGACCTGGTCGATGCCCGCCTTCACCCACGGCTGCAGCTGCTCGCAGATCTCCTCCGGCGTGCCCGCCAGCCCGAAGCCGAGGCTGATCATCTCGTCAAGTCCCTCCGCGCGTACCAGGTTCGGTGGGTTGGGCCAGCGGGCGGCCAGCGGGTTGCGGGGGAAGGTGTCGTGGTACAGGGTGACCAGCGTGACGATGTAGCCGCCGCCCGGCCGGGTGGCCTGGGCCCGGGCCTTGTCGCGGTCGAGCGAGCAGCGCACGCCGGAGGTGATCATGCAGTTGTCGTTCTTGAACTGCCCGATCGGATCGGTGCAGGCCGCGACGGCCTCCTTGTAGGAGTCGATCAGGGGTCCCATGTCCTTGATGGAGGAGAAGGTGAAGCCGAGGGCGCCCATGCCCGCCTCGCCGGCCTCCCGCCAGGTGGTCGGGCTGCCGACCGCCCGCCACATGGGCGGGTGGCCCTGGCCGTTGGGTTTGGGGAGGATGTTGTGGGGCGTGTCCACCGCGAAGTGCTTGCCCTGGAACGTGTAGTCCTTTTGTTCCCACATCCGCACCAGCTCGCGCACGACCTCCTCGTACTCGCTGCGCGTCGAGCCCAGGTCGTGGATGTTGAACGTCGCCACCTCGTGGCTGCCCGCGCCCCGACCGGTCCCGAACTCGAAGCGGCGGTTGCTCAGGTGGTCGAGCATCGCGACCTTCTCCGCGGTGCGCACCGGGTGGTTCACCCGTGGCGAGAGGTTGAAGATGCCGCTGCCGATGTGGATGCGCTCGGTCGACGCGGCCAGGTAGCCGGCGACCGCCTCGTTGGCCGAGAGGTGGGAGTACTCCGGCAGGGCGTGGTGCTCGGAGAGCCACACGTACTTCCAGTTGTTCCTGTCCGCAGCCTGGGCCAGCTCCATCTCCTTCAGGAGGAACTGGTGCTCCTTGTCAGGATCGTGGGCATCGGGCCCGGGGATGTAGCCCTGGAGGAAGATGCTGAACTCCATCGGTGTCGCGCCCCCTGTGCGTTCGTGGTCTGCGGCATCGTAGGCGGCCGCCCCGCGGCCGCGCCTGGTGGGCGTCCGCCAGGCTGCGTCTGGTCGGCGACGGGGCGCGCCCGATCGCCGGACCGGTAGCCTCCGGGGAGGCGACGGGAGGGATCGATGAGCGAGCGGCTGGTGGTGCGCGGCGGGTTGGTGGTCGACGGCAGCGGTCTGCCGGGGTTCCTCGCGGACGTGGAGGTCGTCGACGGCCGGATCGCGGCGATCGGCCGGGTCGAGGGTGCGGGCGCCGAGGTGGTCGATGCGGACGGCCTGGTGGTGGCGCCCGGGTTCATCGACATCCACACCCACTACGACGCGCAGCTGCAGTTCGAGCCGACGGCGTCACCCTCGTCGTGGCACGGCGTCACGACGGTCGCGGTCGGCAACTGTGGCTTCTCCCTCGCGCCGTGCCATCCGGCCGACGTCCGCTGGACGCTCGACATGCTGAGCCGGGTGGAGGGGATGTCGGCCGACGCCCTCGCCGCCGGGGTCAGCTTCGGCGGCGGGTCGATGGCGGACTTCCTGGCCGGCCTGGACGGGGCGGTCGGGGTCAACGTGATGGCCTACGCCGGCCACTGCGCCCTCCGCCGCTACGTCATGGGAGAGGCTGCCTCCGAGCGGGAGGCGACCGCCGGGGAGATCGCCGACATGCAGACCCTCCTGCGCCAGTGCCTGGCCGACGGCGCCGTCGGGCTGTCGACGTCGCAGCTCGACATCCACGTCGACCACGAGGGCCGGCCGGTGCCGTCCAACCTGGCCTCCCACGCGGAGCTCGAAGCGCTGGCCGCGGTCCTCGCCGAGGTTGCGGTCGGGGCCCTCGAGATCTTTCCCCGTAGCTTCCTGCCGGGCGTCGACGAGGGGGACTGGGAGCTGCTCCTGCGCCTCGCGGAGCTCTCGGGCAAGCCGGTGCACGGCAACGTGCTCGGGTTCTTCGCCTCGGCGCCCGACGGGTGGCGGCGCAACCTGGAGCTGGCGCGCGAAGCCCGGCGCCGCGGGCTGCGCTACCACCCCATGCTGGTGCTCAACCCCAAAGGCGTGCACTTCTCGCTCGACTCGACGTTCATCTTCGACGAGTACCTGACGTGGCGGGCGGTGCTCACCCTGTCGATGCCGGAGCGCATGGCGCGCCTCGCCGACCCCGAGGTGCGCGCCGCGCTGGCTGCGGACCTCGAAGGCGCAGGCTCGCTCGCCTTGCAGTGGCAGGAGGTGAGCGTGGCCGCGACGCGAGACGACGCCAACCGCGGCCTGATCGGGCGCTCGATCGCGCAGATCGCGGCCGAGCGCGCCGGCGCGGACCCGCTGGCGGTCATGATCGACCTGGCGCTGTCGGAGGACCTCGCGACCATGTTCGCCATCCGGCGTGACACGGTGGCGGCGGAGCGTGCCGTGATCGACGAGCTGGTGGGGGACCCCTTGCTGATGCCGGGCAGCAGTGACGGCGGTGCGCACCTCCTGACGTTCTGCGGCGCCGACTACACCACCCGGCTGCTCACCGAATCGGTGCCCGGCCGGCTCTCCCTCGAGCAGGCCGTGTCCCGGCTCACCTTCGCGCCCGCTTCGACGATGGGGTTGTGGGACCGCGGCCTGCTCCGCCCGGGCATGGCCGCCGACCTGGTCCTCTTCGACCCCGACCGCCTCGCGGTCCGGCCGGTGCGGATGGTGCACGACCTGCCGGCCGGTGCCGGTCGTCTCGTGTTCGACGCCGAGGGGTACGTGGCGACGATCGTCAACGGCCGGGTCCTGATGCGCGATGGTGTCGCCACCGGCGAGCTCCCCGGACAGGTCCTGCGCGCCGGCGCCCAGGGCACGACCGGGTCGCACTGACCAGCTCCACGCAGCACCCACCGAGAAAGGGACCGACATGAGCAACGCCGATCCGGTCGACCCGGCGTACACCGATCTCCCCAAGGTCGGACCGTACGATGTCGCCATCGGGGGCGCCTTGATCAGCATGGTCGAGCCGCACGTGGGCCACGAGGTGGCCTACAACCGCTGGTACGAGGACGACCACTACTACTCCGGTGCGCTGGCCATGCCGTGGATGTTCGCCGGTCGCCGCTTCGTCGCCACCCGTGACCTCCAGCTGCTCCGCCAGCCGGAGTCCTCGCCGGTGGCCCAGCCGGTCACGGCGGGCGCCTATCTCCACCTCTACTGGATCAGTCGGGGGCGCATGGACGACCACATCCGCTGGACGAGCTCCACCAACCACCGCCTCCGGGCGGACGGGCGGATCCACCTCGAGCGGACGCACGTGTACACGTCGTTTCAGGATTACATCGGGGCGCGCTACCGCGACGTCGAGGGCGCCCGCGACATCCACTCCCTCGACCACCCCTACCTCGGCGTGGTCATGGAGATCGTCGACGTCGACGGGGGGCGCTCGCGCGAGGAGCTGACTGCGTGGTTGGAGGCGGAGCACCTCCCGGCCCTGCAGGGCGCGGCGCACTCACCAGTCGCCCAGACGCTGCTGTTCGCCCCGCGGCCCCTGCCCGAGGACAAGCAGCCCGATGTAGCAGACATCCCCGGTCTCGACCGCAGGGTCACGGTGCTGCACTTCCTCGACGAGGACCCGAGGCTGCAATGGACCACCCGCTTCGGCGAGAGCGAGGCGGCGATCGCGCGCTCGGGGCTGGCGAAGCTCGCGCTGGTCGCGCCTTTCATCCCCGTCCTGCACGGCACCAACACCTATGTCGACCAGCTGCGCTGAGCGATCCGAGTCCGGCGCCCGGCGCCTGATCAGCGCAGTGGCGGGTTCGTCGTGTCCCGGCCGGATCGCAGCAGGGTGCCCGGCCGGGCTCCGGTCGCCGACCCGCCCTCGACGATCGGGGTGCCGTTGACCACGACCTGGTCGATCCCGATGGGCTCGGCGTAGAGCCGGCCCGCGCCCGCCGGCAGGTCGTGGCGCGTGTGCATCGTGCCCGTCGCCACCCGGTCGGGGTCGAGGACGACCGCGTCCGCCCAGCAGCCGGGGTCGAGGCGGCCCCGGTCGCGCAGGCCGTAGAGCCTGGCCGGCACGTCGGTCATCAGGTGGACCGTCTCCTCCAGCGAGAGCGCGCCGTGTTCGCGCACCGCCTTTTCCAAGATGTAGACCGGGTAGTCGAAGTACGCGGTGAAGTCGAGGTGGGCACCGGCGTCGGAGGCTCCGATGACCGCGTGGCCGCTGCGCCACGCCTCGGCGGAGGCCAGCCAGTCGTCGCGGCTCGGCTCGGTGGCCGGACGGGTGAACGTGGTCCCGAGCTCGTCGGCGCAGACGATGTCGAGGAGGGCGTCGAATGGCTCTTTGCCCTCGTGTCGTGCGATCTCGCCGACGCGGCGTCCCTGGTACGCCCGGGCCCCGTCGGTGATCGTCTCGCAGATCACCCGGTCCCCCCAGTTGGCCATCTCGGCCAGCGGGCCCGGCGCGGCTGCTGCGCCCTGGGCGAGGCGGCGGCGGACCCCGGGATCGGCGAGCGCGGCGCGCCGATCGGCCAGCGGGAGGGTCATCACCGGTCCCCAGTCGGGGAGCGCGTCCAGGGCGAAGCCGGTCTTGAAGGAGAAACGTGCCCGGGATGGGATCGGCATGTTGAGGGCGACGATGCGGCCGCCGCGGGCCCGGGCATGGGGCCCGGCTGCGAGCACCGCTTCGGTCGCGGCGCGGTCGTCGGCGGTGATGCGGATCACGTTCCAGTTGAGGGGGCGCCCCGCGGCCACCGACATCGAGGTGAGCAGTTCGAGCTGCTCGGCGTCGAAGCGGTCGACGCGTGCCGGGAGGAACTCGAGGGAGGTGCCCTCGTGGTCCCGGCAGGCACCGGCCAGCGCGACGAGCTCGGCAGGAGCCGCGAAGCGGGAGGGCACCGGTCGACCGTCACCGTCGAAGTGGACCGCTCCCCACGACGAGGAAAACCCGAGGCCGCCGGCGGACAGCCCTTCGTGGAGCAGCGCGAGCATGGCATCGAGCTCGTCCGCGCTGGCTTCGCGCTCGACGGCGTGGTCGCCCATGACCACCCGTCGCAGCGCGGAGTGGCCGACCATGAACCCGGCGTTGATCGCCAGCGTGCCCTCGATGCGGTCGAGGTACTGCGCCGTGGACCGCCAGTCGCCGGGCACGCCCGCTCGCAGCGCATCGAGCGGCATCCCCTCCACCACGGCGAGCATCCGCACGAGGTAGTCGAGGGCGTCGTCGTGGAGCGGGGCGAGGGTGAAGCCGCAGTTGCCGGCCACCGTCGTCGTGACCCCGTGGAGCGAGGAGGGGCCGAGCGTCGGGTCCCAGAAGACCTGAGCGTCGAAGTGGGAGTGGACGTCGACGAAGCCCGGGGTGACGACGCGGCCGGACGCGTCGATGTCGCGTGCGGCCGGGCCGACTTCGCCGATCTCGACCACCCGCCCGTTGCGCACGCCCACGTCGGCTCGCCGGCCCGGTGCGCCGGTGCCGTCCACGAGCAGGCCCCCTCGGATGGCCAGGTCGAGCACGCCAGACCCCCTTTTCGCCACCGCGACGGCATCCACCGCCCCAGCGTGGCGTCCAGCATGCAGCGATAGGCTCCGCGGCACAACCCGCCTGATCTGGAGACGCCGTGCTACCGCCCGATGCCCAGCCGATCTCCGTGGACGACCACATCATCGAGCCGCCCCAGCTGTGGCGGGACCGGCTCCCGGCCCGCTACCGCGACATCGGTCCCCGCGTGGTCGAGATGGACGACGGGACCGAGGCGTGGCTCTACGAGGACCAGGTCATCCGCACCGTGCGGGGCAACACCCGCACCGCGCCCGGCTTCGACGACAACCCCCTCGGATGGGCCCGCTTCGACCAGATGCGGCCGGGCTGCTACGACCCCAAGGCCCGCCTGGCCGAGATGGACGGCGACGGCGTGTGGGCCCAGGTCAACTTTCCCGACTTCTGCCGATTCGCCGGTCACCGCTTCATCACGGGCAAGGACGCGACCCTCGCCCGTCTCTGCATCCTGGCCTACAACGACTTCGTCGTCGACGAGTGGAGTGCGACCGATCCGCGGCGCCTGGTCCCTCTCGCGGTGCTGCCGTTCTGGGACGTCGCCGCCGCGGCGGAGGAGGTACGGAGGGTCGCGGCGCGCGGGGTCAGGGCCGTCGCGTTCTCGGAGAACCCGACCACCCTCGGCCTGCCGTCGGTGTACACCGATCACTGGGAGCCGCTCTGGCAGGCGATCGACGAGTGCGGCCTCGTGGTCTGCCTCCACATCGGTTCGTCGTCCAAGCTCATCAAGTCCTCCGACGACGCACCGCCGTGCTCGGTGCTGCCCTACGTCGGGGCCAACTCCATGATCGCCTGCACGGATTGGCTCTTCAGCGGGATCCTCGAGCGCCACCGGGGGATCCGGGTGCAGTTCTCCGAGGGGGGCGCGGGGTGGGTGCCCTACCTGCTCGAGCAGGCCGAGGAGGTCTTTGCCGCGCACCGGGTGCAGCTCGCCGCCGAGCGCCCGCCCCGGGAGGTCTTCGCCGAGCACATGTACGTCTGCTTCCTGCACGACCACACCGCGCTGGCTTCGATCGGGGTGATCCCCGAGGACAACGTGTGCTGGGAGTCGGACTACCCGCACGAGAGCGGGCTGTTCCCGCACAGCCGGGCGCTGCTGGAGGAGCACCTCCGCGACGTGCCGGACGTGGTCGCGGGCAAGATCGCCGAAGGCAACGCCCGGCGCCTCTTCGGGCTCCCGGGCTGAAGGCCGCCGTGCGGTGTGCCAAGCTCGCCGGCGGATCGGCAGGTCGGCTCGACGTACACCGGACGAGGGGATGGCAATGGCGGCTTCTCGCGAGCATCGCATCACCGAAGCAGGACCCGTGCACGACGAGCGGGAGATCGAGGCCGTGCTCGAGGTGCTGCGCAGCGGTCTCCTCGACCTCGGGCCTCGGGTGGCCGAGTTCGAGCGGCGGGGCGCCGAGCTGCTGGCCAAGCAGCACGCGGTGATGGTCAACTCCGGCACCTCCGCGCTGTGGCTGGCGGTCGACCTCCTCGGCTGCGAACCGGGTGATGAGGTGATCACGTCACCGCTGACGTTCTCGAGCGACATCGCGCCGCTCGTGCGCTCGGGCATCGTCCCGGTGTTCGTCGACGTGGAGCCCGACACCTACCAGATCGACGTCGGAGGCATCGAGGCCATGATCGGGCCCCGCACCAAGGCGATCCTCGCGCCCGACCTGGTGGGCAACTGCCCCGATTGGGACCGCATCCGCCAGATCGCCGACCGCCATGGCCTGCTCGTGGTCGAGGACTCCTGCGACGTGCTCGACTCCCGCCTGCGGGGGACGCGCACCGGGCTGCGGGCGGACATCGTGGTGACCAGCTTCGCCCGCTCGCACTCCATGACCGCCGGCGGCAACGGCGGGATGATCGCGGTCGACGACCTCGACTGGCACGACAAGAACCTGGTGCGCCGCCGGTGGGGTCGTCGCTCCGAGACGTACCTGTTCGGCAGCCGCAAGGGCACCGACGACCGCTTCGGCCCCCTGGCGGACGGGACCCCCTACGACCTGATCTTCGTCTTCGACGACATGGGCTACAACTTCGAGCCGTCGGAGATCATGGCGGCCTACGGCTTGGTCCAGATGGACAAGCTCCCCGAGTTCAACGCCCGCCGGCAGCGCAACAAGCAGGTGCTCGACGACGCCTTCGCGCCCCACGCCGACAAGATCACCCGACCGCGCACCACCGAGGGCGTTTCGACGACCTGGATGCGCTACCCCTTCCTCCTGGCCGACGGCGTCGACCGCACGGCGGCGCAGGAGCTGCTCGACGCGCGCAACGTGCCGACCCGGATGATCTGGACCGGCAACATCCTGCGCCAACCGGGCTTCGCGCACATCACCCACCGAGCCCCCGAGGGCGGCGTGCCCAACTGCGACCGCGTCATGGACCGGGCCCTGTCGCTGCCCCTGCACCACGGGCTCACCAGCGACGACGTGGGCCACATGGTCGAAGCCGTCGACGAGTGGCTCTCCGGCATCTGAGCGGCCGGCCCAGGCGATCGCGCGCTCCCGCGCTCAGCGCATCCCCCGGCAGGCTCGGCGGATGGCGCCGGTCGGGCCGAGCCCGGGCGACTCGTCGACGATGGCGTCGACGACGTCGTCGATGCGGTCGAGGTCCACGCCGAGCGAGCCCAGCCGGGTGGGGAGCCCGAGCTCGGCGAGGAGGGTGTCGACACCCGGCCCGAGCGGCGCCTCTTGCGGCGCGGCGGACCAGCCGAGCGCGCCCGCCAGGGTGGCCTGGCGCCCGGCGGTGGCGGCCCGGTGGAAGCGCAGGCCGGGTCCGAGGGCGACGCAGGATCCGACCCCGTGCGGCAGGCGGTACACGCCGCCGAGGGCGTGGCGGGCTGCGGTGGACAACCACCCGGACAAAGACGCCCGTCCGAGGCGTGGCAACGTCGCCTTGGTCATCCAGGTGGCGACCAGGAGCCGGTGCCGCGCGTCGACGGCCTCGGGGCCCCTCGAAGCGGGCAGCCAGGTCACCAGGGCGCGGATGGCGGCGAGGAGGACGGGGTCGCCGAAGGGCTCCGCCTCGTCGCTGCGGCAGAAGGAGAACATGGCGTCGTCGAGTGCCTTGATCCCGGTGGCCAGCCACACCTCGTCCGGCGTGGTCGCCGCCATCTCGCCGTCGAGGATCACCGTGCGGGCCAGCGCCCCCTGGTCGAGGTAGGGGACCTTTCGTCGCTCCTCGTCGTGGAGCGCTCCCCAGAAGGGCAGGAACTCGGCGAAGGACAAGGTGGTCGTGACGACCAGCACGGCCATGGGGTCGCCGAGTCGCGCCGGGGCGGTGCCGCCCAGCCGGCCGAAGGTGGCAGGGGCCAGATCGCGCACGCTGGTGGTCCCGGTCGCGAGCAGCGTGCCGATGCCCTTGGCGCAGTCCACGGCGCTGCTGCCCCCGAGCGCCACGAGCCCGTCGATGCCGGCGCGACGGGCGAGCGCCGCCCCGGCGTCCACGGTGGCCCACGGCGTGTGCGGCAGTGACCCGTCGTAGACGACGACATGGCGACCGAGGGCGGCGAGGACCACCCCGAGCAGCGGCGATCGCGCCAGGTTGGCCCCGCAGACCACCATCGGCCGGCGGATCCCGAGCCGTTCGGCGGTCGGCGCGAGCGCGCTGCGCACGGCGCCGAGCCCGGCGATCACCGCGTCCAGGCCGGGCGCGGGCCGGTTCTCGCTGAGCTCGTGCAGCCACCGGGCCGGCGGGTCCGTCCCGCCCGGGCCGCTCAACGCGGCGGTCGGGCCACGGTCGCCGCGGTGCGGCCCCCTTCGACCAGGAATTCGGACCCGGTGCAGTAGCTCGATTCGTCGCTGGCCAGGAACAGGACGAGCGCGGCGACCTCTTCCGCGGTCCCCACCCGTGCGAGCGGCGTGTCGGCGATGAGCGCGGCGAGCACGTCGAGGTCCGCCGCCAGCGAATCGTGGATCATCGGGGTGTCGATGGGCCCCGGGTGCACCGAGTTGACCCTGATGAGGGGGCCGAGCTCGCTGGCCGCGACCTTGGTGAGGCCGCGCACCCCCCACTTGGATGCCGCGTAGTTGGCCTGCCGGGGCGACGGCCGGATGGCCTGTGCCGAGGAGATGTTGACGATCGAGCCGGTCGCACGGGGATCCGATGCGTGCGGCGGGCCGATCGTCGAGCGCAGCAGCGGGATGGCGGCACGCATGCCGAGAAAGGTCCCGGTCAGGTTGACCCGGATCAGGGCGTCCCATGCGTCGAGGGTCATGTGCTCGATGTCGACGAGGCCGCCGAAGCGCTCCCCCGTGATCCCGGCGTTGTTGACCAGCACGTGGAGGCCGCCGAAGCGCGCTGCGGCGGTCCCCACGGCCGACGCCCAGTCGTCGGGGCTCGTCACGTCGAGATGGCAGGCGACGGCGCGGCCCGGGTGCTGCGCGTCGACCTCGGCCGCCACGGCCGCGACCTCGTCGCCGAGGACGTCGCCGAGCACGACCCGGCCACCTTCGTGGACGAACAGGCGCGCCTCGGCGGCGCCCTGCCCGCGCGCCGCGCCGGAGATGAGCGCCACCTTGCCGGCCAGGCGATCGACCATCGAGCTCCCCCTCCGCGACCCCGGTGGCCCGCGACCCGGTCGGTAGTATGCCCCAAGCCGAGCCGGGGGGGATCGTGAAGGCCGTCGTGTGCCATGCGCCGGGCGACGTGCGCGTCGAGGAGATCGACGACCCGACCCCGCTGGCCGGGGAGGTCAAGATCCGGGTCGCGGCCGTCGGTGTGTGCCACACCGATCTCAACTTCACGAGCGGTGCGGTGCCGGTGCCCTTCCCCATCGTGCTCGGCCACGAGGCCGCGGGACGCGTCGTCGAGGTCGGGCCCGGCGTGCGCGACGTCCGGGTGGGCGACCACGTGCTCTGCTCGATCATCGGGCCTTGCGAGCAGTGCTTCCAGTGCCTGCGCGACAACCCGGAGCTGTGCGAGGAGACGGTGTTCTTCACCGGGCGCATGATCGACGGCACCACCCGGCTCTCCAAAGACGGCCGGCCCATCCACACCCTCCACTACCAGGGCTCCTACGCCGAGTACGCCGTGGTGCCCGAGCGCTACGTCGTGCCGATCCGGGCCGATGCGCCTCTCGACGTGGTGTGCGGCCTGGCCTGCGGCATCAGCACGGGACTCGGCGCGGCGATGGTGCGCGCCGCGGTGCAGCCCGGATCGAGCGTGGTGGTGCTCGGCTCGGGCGGGGTCGGTCTCTCGACGATGATGGGGGCCCGGTTCCGGGGCGCGACGACCGTCGTCGCCGTCGACACGGTGGCACGCAAGGTCGACAAGGCGCTGTCCCTCGGCGTGGCCACCCACGGCGTCGACGCCTCCGCCGCCGACCCGGTTGCCGCCGTGCTCGAGCTCACGGGAGGGCGGGGTGCGGATTACGGTTTCGACGCCGTCGGGATGCCGGGCACCCTCGACCAGGTCGTCGCCGCCACCCGCCCGGGGGCGATGTGCGTCGTGATCGGCCGCTCGCTCGGCGCCGTGACGATCACCCTCGACACCACCGTGCTGCTCCGCCAGCGGGTCATCACGGGGACCTACGGCGGCTCGATCCATCCGCGCCGGCACCTCCCCGAGCTTGTGGACCTGTGCATGCAGGGGCGCCTCGAGATCGGCGGGATCCTCGACACCCGCTACCGCCTCGAAGACGCGCCGCAGGCCCTCGACGACCTGCACCACGGCCGCATCACCCGCGGCGTGATCGTGATCGACGACGAGGCCCCGTGACCACGACCGATGTCCCGAGCTCGATCGCCGAGGCCGCCTCGGCGTTGCGCAGCGGCCGGACCAGCGCGGCTGCCCTGCTCGAGAGCTGCCTCGAGCGCGCCGATCGTCTGGACGCCACCCTCGGCGTCTACCTGGCCCGGTTCGACGACGCCGCGCGGGCGGCTGCGGCGAGGGCGGACGCCCGCTTCGCCCAGGGGGTCGATGCCGGCCCGCTCCAGGGCATCCCGATCGCGGTGAAGGACATCATCGCCACGGACGAGGGACCGACGACCGCGCAGAGCCTCGTCCTCGACCCGGCGTGGGGCCGGAGGGGTGATGCGCCGGTGGTCGCCCGGCTCCGGGCCGCGGGGGCGGTGATCATCGGCAAGACCTCGACCATGGAGTTCGCCATCGGGCTCCCGGATCTGCACAAGCCGTTTCCGGTGCCCCGCAACCCATGGGACCTGTCGACGTGGCCCGGAGGCTCGAGCTCGGGGACCGCTGCGGGTGTGGCGGCCGGGCTGTTCCCGGCGGGTCTCGGCACCGACACGGGAGGAAGCATCCGCATCCCTGCGGCGATGTGTGGGATCTCGGGGCTGAAGCCGACCTTCGGCCGGGTGCCGAAGGCGGGATGCGTCCCGCTCGGGTTCTCCTACGACCACATCGGGCCGATGGCCCGCAGCGCATGGGACTGCGCGCTGCTCTTGAACGTGCTCGCCGGTCCGGATCCCGAGGACCACCAGAGCCTGGGCGCCGCCGTCCCCGATCACACGCGGGCGCTGACCGGATCCCTCGCGGGCGCCCGCGTGGGCGTCGCGAGGGTGCACGACGCCCCCGGGGTCCCCACCGATGCGCTCCTCGGAGCGGTGTTCGAGTCCGCCCTGGAGGTCCTCGCCGGCGCCGGCGCGCAGCTCTGCGAGGTGCAGATCCCCTGGTACCGGGAGCTGGAGGCGGTCACCCTGGTCGGCTCCTCCGCGGAGGCCTTCGCCTACCACCGCGCCGATCTCGCCAGCCGTTGGGACGACTACGGCGCGCCCGCCCGTGCCGCCATCGTCCTCGGCGGTCTCTACCGGGCGGACGACTACGTGCAGGCGCAGCGGGTGCGCCGCGTCGCGCAGATCGACGTCGCGGCGCTGCTGCGCGAGGTCGACGTCATCGTCACGCCGACGGTGACGACCGGCGCTCCGACCTTTGACGGCCTCGATCCCGCAACGGTGATGGTGGCCATCCAGACGATGGCATGGAACGCGCTCGGGTTGCCGGTGCTGTCGGTCCCGATGGGCTTCGGCGCCTCCGGGCTCCCGCTCGGTCTGCAGATCGCCGGGGCGGCGCTCGACGAAGCCATGGTGCTCCGCGTCGGGGATGCGTTTCAGCGCAGGACGGAGTGGCATCGTCGCAACGCCCCCCTCCTCGGTGAGATCCGGCCGCCGGACATCGTGGCCCCCTCGACCTCGCCCGTCGCCGACGTGGCGGATCGGGCCGTGGAGGCCCTGCTCTCGAGCACCGGCATCCGCCCTGACCCCGCGGAGCGCACGGCGATCGTCGCGGCCTACCCGCACCTGCGGGCCGCCGCCGACCGCCTCCATGAGATCGCCGCGGCCAGCCCCCGGGACCCGGCGCCTGTCTTTCGTGCGGTGTGAGCGCGGGGAGACGGGGGCGTCCGCGCCCGCGCCCCGGGCGCGGACGCGCCCCTACCTGAGCTCGACGGGGATCTCCCGATGGGCGCGCGCCCAGAACGACACGACCCGCTCGGGTGGCCGGGCCAGGCGGTAGTCGGGGAAGTGGCCGAGCCACTCCTCCAGTGCGACGCGCGTCTCCAGCCGGGCCAGGCTGGCCCCGAGGCAGTAGTGGGTGCCGTGGCCGAGCGCGAGGTGCCGGCTGATGGGGCGGGTGATGTCGAAGCGGTCGGGGTCGGCGAACTCGCGCTCGTCGTGGTTGGCCGCGCCCCACAGGAGCTGCACCTCCGAGCCGGCTGGGATGACGACGCCGTGGAGCTCGACGTCGCGGCGGGCCACCCGGCTCAGCATCTGCGTCGGCGTGTCCATCCGCATCATCTCCTCGATCGCCTCCGGCATCCGGGACGGCTCCTCGATCAGCAGGCGGCGCTGCTCGGGGTGCTCGGCCAGGAGCACCAGGCAGTTGCCGATGAAGCTGGAGGTCGTGTCGTTGCCCGCGGAGATCAGCAGCTGGCAGAACCCGAGCACCTCGTCGGGCGCCAAGCGCTGCCCGTCGATCTCGGCCTCGATGAGCGCCGACATGAGGTCGTCGGCCGGCTCGCGGCGCCGGGCCTCGAGCAGCGCGGCGAACAGGCGGTACATGTTGTCGACCGCTTCGGTGTAATCGCTGTCGATGAAGGCTTCGGCCAGGTGCCGGAACTCTTCGACCTGGTCGTCGGGCAGGCCGATCAGGCGGGCGATGACCATGCTCGGCAGGATCGAGGCGAACCCGCCCTGGGCATCGCCCTCACCCCGCTCCTCGAAGGGCCCGATGAGCGCGGCCACGGTGGCCCGCACGAACCCTTCGAGCTCGGCGACCCGCTTGGGCGTGAACGCCCGCGACACCAGCGCCCGCAGAGCCGTCTGCCGTGGGGGATCGAGGTAGAGGATCATCGGGGCGAGGGTGGCGGCGGCGGCGACCTGGTTGGAGAAGGACTCGACGTCGTTGACCGCGCGCCAGATGTCGGCGAAGCGGGAGAGGACGTACAAGCCTCGCTCGGGGTCGTGGTACACCGGGTGCTCGTCGCGCAGCGTGCGGTGTATCTGCCAGAGGTCGCGCTGGTACTCCGCGGTCCATGGATCGAAGCGAAAGTCGGCGTCGACGCTCACAGATGGCTCCCCCCTCCCACCCGGGGCCGAACCGCCGGGTGCCTCGTCGTCAGCCTGCCACGCTACCGACGCGTGCCGGCGGCCGTGCGCTCCCGAGGGCGCCGTCTACGCTCGGGGGAGCCAGGCCGCCCAGGGAGGCACCGTCATGCTGTATGCGTTCGGCTTCTCACGGATCGCCGTCGTCGCATCCGACCTCTACTTCGTCGACCCGTCACCGCGTCCGGGGCAGGAGGGCGCCGAGCACGGCGTGCGGCTGGAGGTGCGCATGCTCGAGCGCCCACCGATCGAAGGATCGATCTACGCCGCGCAGCCGATCGCCATCGACCGGCCGCTGTGGCGCTTCGACCTGCTCGAAACGGTGGCCGGCCCGGTCGGCAGCCACGACCGGACCCACCATCACCCCAACTTCCGAGCCTGGGAGCCGGGGCGGCGTCAGTTCGTGGAGGAGCTCTCGGCCGACCCGCTCCGGTGGCTCACCGCCAAGCTGTCCGACCTCGATGCCCTGCTGGTGGAGGCCGGCCACGACCCGGCGGACGTCGACCCGGCCGATGCCGCGGATCTGCGTGACGCGGCACCCGAGATCGTCGACGCCGTGGGCCGGCTCCTCGCGCGGGTCCGAGCCGGTGAGCTGGCTCCCGCGCCCGCCGCCGGCGAGCTCGCCGGCGCCCGGGTCGGCTGGCTGTGAAGCGCGCCGACCGGCGCCCGCACCCGGCCCTCGGCGCCCACACCCGGCCCTCGGCGCCCGGGCTCAGCGGCGCCAGCGCAGGACCGTGAGCTCGTCGCTGACGTCGTCGAACTCGGCGTGGACCCGGTCGCCGCAGGTGATGGAGTCGACGTCGTCGTCGGCGCCGGCGGCCAGGATCCGGATGCCGTCGCCGAGGTCGGCCACCACCGAGGCGTAGGGGACCTGGTCCTTGAACCAGGGGTTGAACCCCCGGTAGGCGACGCTGAAGGTGTAGATGGTGCCGACCGCCGGCATCTCGACCCAGTCGAAGGCCTCCTCGTGGCAGGAGAAGCACAGCTCCCGGGGCGGCCACTGCCGGTGCCCGCAGTGCCGGCAGCGCTGCACCAGGATGCGGTGCTCGCGCAGGCCCTGCAGGTGTGGGGCGTAGAGGGGGTCGCCGACGTCGGGGAGCGGCCGGGGCGGCGTAGCGGGGTCAGGCACTGGTCCTCCGTGTCTCGAGGGCAGCGGGCTCAGTTGTGCAGGAGGACGAGCGAGCCGTCGCTGTAGTCGCCGTAGCCCGTCACCAGGCCGATGTGTGCGTCCTCCACCTGGGCCGCGCCGGCCTCGCCGCGGAGCTGGCGGACCGCTTCGACCATGTGGTTCATGCCGACGACGTGCGCCTGGGACAGCAGGCCGCCGTGGGTGTTGACCGGCAGCGCACCCCCGAGGCGGATCCGGCCCTCCTTGACGAAGTCGGGGCTCTCACCGCGGGCGCAGAAGCCGAGCTCCTCGAGCTGGCGGAGCACGATGAAGGTGAAGCAGTCGTAGATCTCGGCGAAGTCCACCTCGTCGCGGCCCATGCCGGCGGACGCGAACGCGCGGGGAGCGGCCTTGGTCATGCCCATGTCGAGGATGTCGGGCCGGCTCGCCATGTCATCGGGCGTGTCGGCGTGGCCTTCCGCGCCGCCGGCGAGCAGGACCTGGCGGTGGCCGGCGGTGGCCTCGGTGTCGGTGGCGGCGGTCACGACGACGGCCGCCGCGCCATCGGTCTCGAGGCAGATGTCGAGCTTGCGGAACGGCCGGACGAGCATCGGGGAGGCCTGGTAGTCCTCGTGGGTGAGCGGACGGTCCTTCATCCACGCCCGCGGGTTGAGGTGGGCGTGCTCCCGGGTGACCATCGCCACGGTCTCCATGCCCGAAGGGTCCGCGCCGGTCTCGTAGAACCAGCGGTTGGCGTGCAGGCTGTACCACTGCATCGGGACGAAGACGCCGGCAGGGTGCTCGATGTTGCGCTTGATCTCGGCGCCGGGCATGGTGGGGGGGACCCCGCCGGGGAAGGCGTTGGTCGAGCTGAGGCGGGCGCCCCCGGAGTAGAAGGTGGCGGCGGTCGACACCACGATGCGGCGGGCGAGCCCCGCCGCGACCGCGGCGGCGGCCAGCAGCACCGCACCCGTGGAGGAGGCGCCGCCCATGTGCACGTGGGTGTGGAACTGCAGGTCCCGGATCCCGAGGCCCGCCACATAGTCCTCGAAGGTGGGCACCGGGCCGGTGATGACGACCCCGTCGATGCTCTCGGGTTCGATCCCGGCGTCATGGCACGCCGCGAGGGCGGCCTCCAAGTTGAGCTGGCGACGGCTCTTGGTGGTGCCCCGCACGTAGTCCGTCTCGCCGATGCCGGCGATCGCCGCCTTGTCCGTGAGCATCATCGTCGCCCTCCCCGCGCCGTCCGGGCGCGATCATCACAGACGCGCGCTGGCGGGCGCACGATCCGCAGCGGACCCGTCCGCCCCCTGGCCGGCGAGGCCGAGGTCGCCCGCGGTCGGCCCGATCCGGCGGACGACGGCGGCGAGAGCCCCGGGGTCGACGTGGTAGGCCCGCAGGAAGTTGCCCCCGACGATGGCGGCGGCATCGGCGACGGGGACACCGTCGAGGATGGTGCGCAGCTTGTCGCGCACGGTGGGCCAGGCGCCCTCGTGGTGGGGGAAGTCGGCGCCCCACACGAGCACGTCGGTCCCGATCTGCTCGCGCAGCTCGATGTCACGTCGGGACATCAGCGAGTTGGCGACGAAGCACTGGCGGTGGAAGTACTCGCTCGGCGGGCGGCGGAGAGGGGCGGTGCGCGCCCCGGCCATGGTGCCATCCGGGCTGGCCAGGCTGTCCATCGTCGGCACGACGGTCAGGACCCACTGGGCGAGCTGCTCGGTGAACACCAGGCGCAGGCCGGGGTGACGTTCGAGCACGCCGCCGAAGATCAGGCACCACAGGGGCCGCTGGGTGTAGAAGAAGCCCTCCATCACATAGATCGCCCCGTCCCAGGGCGCGTCGCCCAACCACTCCGGGCCACCGTCGGAGAGGTGGATGGCGACCGCGAGGTCGAGCTCCTCGCAGGCCGCCCACAGGGGGTCGTAGCGCGGGTGGTGGTAGAGCGGCAGGTAGTAGTCCAGCGGGAGCATCACCGCGCGGTGCAGCCCGGACGCATGCGCCCGGCGCAGCTCGGTGACCGCAGCATCGACGTCGTGGAGCGATCCGAGCACGATGGCACCGAGGAGGCGCTCGGGGTCGGTGCTGCAGAACTCCTGCAACCACCGGTTGTAGGCGCGGGCGCCGACGAGGCGCAGGTGGCGGGGGTATGCGTGGTCCATGCCGATGGGCGCCAGCCCGACCAGCCACGGTGGCGTGTTGTGCTGCTGGTCGTCGGGGAAGAGCACCTCGATGGCGATCCCGTCGGCGTCGAGCTCCTCCACGCGGCGCTTCGGGTCCCACACGCTGTCGAGGCCGCCCGACTCGTAGCGGTCGTTGCCCTTCATCTTGTCGAACACCGCCGGCGAGAGCACGGACTCGTCGCTCGCCACGGTCCAACGGAACCGGTGCATCCCGAGGAAGTCGTCGAAGGCTTCGTGGTGCTCGGCCTCGATGTAGTCGCGGTACTGTTCGCTCGGCAGCCCGACGTGGCCGTCGCACGAGGCGACGAACAGGCGGTCCGGCGCAGCTTCCATCGGTGCCTCCCCTCCGGCGCGACGCGCTGTCGGCGCGACGTTAGTCTGGCCCGACCCTGTCGATCTGAGGAGGGAAATGAGCCTCGTCGCCGTCTCCGCCCCGCACGAGGCCATCCGGCTGGTCGAGATGACCGATCCGGGCCGCTACAACGCCCTGACCACCGCGATGGTGGGCGAGCTCAAGGACGCCTTCGCCGAGCTGCGCACCGATCGGGCGACCCGGGTCGTGGTGCTGGCGGGATCGGGTCGCGGCTTTTGCTCGGGAGCCAACATGGCAGGCGGCGAGGAGCTGCCCGGCTTCGCCCGAGACCGGGGCCCCGTCGGGCTCGTCCAGATGATGCAGGAGCACCTCGCCGAGCTGATCCTCGCCATCCGGGAGCTGCCCCAGCCGGTCATCGCCGCGCTGCACGGGGGAGCGGTCGGCGGAGGTCTGGCACTGGCGCTGGCCTGCGACCTCCGGGTCGCGAGCGATGACGCCTTCTTCGCCGCCCACTTCATCCGCGTGGGCCTGTCGTCCTGCGACGTCGGGACCAGCTACACCCTCCCGCGCATCGTCGGGCCGACCATCGCGGCGGAGCTGATGCTCACCGGCCGGCGCTTCGGGGCCGACGAGGCGGCGCGGATCGGGCTGCTCAACCGGGTGGTCCCCGCGGAGGACCTGCGGGCGAGTGCCGTCGAGCTCGGCACCCAGATCGCGGCCAACAGCGAGTACGGCGTCTACATGACCAAGCTCGGGCTGTGGGCCAACCTCGACGCACCGAGCCTCCGCCACGCCATGCAGCTGGAGAACCGCACCCAGGTGCTCGGCACCTTCACCGGCAACATGACCGAGGCGGGGGCCGCGTTCGTGCAGAAGCGCGAACCGGTCTGGAAGCCGATGTGAGCACCGCCCGCCCGAGGTGGCGGCCGCAACGAGGGGAGCGCAGCATGGAGACGTTGGACGGCCGCAACGCCGTCGTGATCGGCAGCGGGGGCATCGGCCGCGGCATCGCCCTCGGACTGGCCGCTGCGGGCATGCAGGTGGTGGTGGCCGACCTGGAGCCTGGATCCGCCCAGGCGGTGCAGGAGGAGATCCGCGCACGCGGCGGTAGGGCGACCGCGGCCGAAGTGGACGCCACCGACCGCGCCTCGCTGGCGTCGTTGGCCGAGGGTGCGGTCGCCGGGCAGGGCCCGCTGCACGTCCTGGTCAACACGGTCGGGGTGATCGTGGATCGACACCTCGACGAGGCGTCCGAGGCGGACTGGGCGTGGGTGTTCGAGTTCAACGTGATGGCGACCGTGCGAGCCAACCAGGTCTTCCTGCCGCTGCTGCGCGCCCATGGCGAAGGTGCCCACATCGTCAACACGTCGTCGATGGCCGGCCTGCTCGCCCTCCCGCCGCAGGCCGTCGGAGGGTTCTTCAACGGCTTGTACACCACGACCAAGCACGCCCTCGTGGGCTACTGCGACATGTTGCGATCGGAGCTGGCACCCGAGGGCATCGGGGTGTCGGTGCTCTGCCCGGGTCTCGTCGCCGGCAACCTCGCCGCGACCTCCGCGCGCAACCGGCCATCCCGCCACGGCGGGCCGATGCCCGACCCGCGCGGCGAGCGGCCCCCGCCCCCGACGGCGATGCCCAACGAGCAGGTCGGTCCGATCGTGGCGCGGGGCATCCTGGCCAACCGCTCCTACATCTTCACCCACACCGATGCCGGCGTGGTCGCGCTGCTGCAAGGGCGCCGGCGCGAGGTCGACGACGACCTCGCGTTCTTCGCGCGCGGCGGGTGACCCGGTCGCTCAGAGCTGCGCGTATCCCGAGCCGGGCTCGTCGATGCCGAGCCCGCGGCCCGCGTCGAGCTGGCCGAACTCGACGAGGAGCGCCTGGCTGTAGCAGACCCGGCCGGTGACCTCGTCGGTCGGTGCGCTGGCGAGGAGCGCGGCGGCACGGGGCATCAGATCGGGCGCCTCGATGTCGTCGTCATTGCGGTCGTACACCGCGCTGTGGTGCACCACGCCGGGCGTGAGCACCACCTGCGAGGGGCTCAGGCCGGCCACCGTGATCCCGAAGGGGTACACCTCCTCGGCCAGGCCCTGTGTGAAGCGCTCGAGTGCGGCCTTCTCGGTGCCGTAGAGCACGCCGTGGCGCAGCACCGGCGGCGTCGGGTACGGGCCGCGCCCGGGCCCGCGCGCCGCGCCGCTCGACACGTTGACGATGGCGCCGCTGCGGCGCGGGATCATGTCGGCCAGAGCGAGGCGGCTGAGCAGGAAGGGCGCGTGGACGTTGACGGCGAAGGACCGCATCCACCCCTCCACCGGGAAGTCGGCGATGGGCGCGAACCAGGTGAGAGCCGCGTTGTTGACGAGGACATCGACGGGCCCGAAGGCGTTGTGCGCGGCCTCGAACACCGCCTCGCACGCGGCGGGGTCGGCGAGGTCGGCGGGGACGGCCACCGCTTCGCCGCCGACGGCCCGGATGTCGCCGAGCGTCGTGTCGAGCGCGCCGGGGAGCCGGCGGCTGCCCTCCACCGTCGTGCGGGCCACGCACACCACCAGCGCGCCCTGCGCCGCGAAGTGCCGGGCGATGGCCGCGCCGATCCCCCGGCTGGCGCCGGTGACCACTGCCACCCGCCCCCGCAAGGTGCCCATGGCTAGGCCGCCTCGACGATCAGGGGCAGGCGCTCGTGGCGGCGCACGAAGATGCTCGGCACCCACTGTGGCGCGTCGTCGGGATCCAATCTGAAGGAGCGGGTGCGGGCGAGCAGCTCCGAGATCGCCACCCGCGCCTCGAGCCGGGCGAGCGGGGCGCCGACGCAGAAGTGCAAACCCCGTCCGAAGGCCAGGTGCGGGTGCCGCTCGCGCCGGTCGATGACGATGCGGTCGGGGTCGTCGAATGCCTCCGGGTCCCGGTTGGCCGCGCCCCAGTGGAGCACCAGGTGATCGCCGGCGCGCAGCGACGCGGGGCCGAGGGTCGCCGGCCGGCGCACCACGCGGTAGTGACCGCGGAAGGGCGACTCGAACCGCAGGACCTCCTCGAGGAACGGCACCACCAGCTCCGGGTCGGCACGCACGACCTCCTGCAGGACCGGATCCTCGGCGAGGAGGCGAGCCGCGTTGCCGATGAGCCCCGCCGTGGATTCGCCACCCGCGCCCACGAGCTGGACGAGCATGGCCATCACCTCGTTGTCCCCGAAGGCGCCGGCGTCGGCGGCCCGGGCCAGGTCGCCGAGGAGATCGGGTCCGGGGTCGCTCCTCGCCTCCGCGAAGCGGGCAGCCAGGTACGCGCCGTGGGCGGTGGCCGACTCGCCGAGGACGACCATGCGGTCGAGCGACGCCACCCCGGACAGGAGCTCGGTGCCATCGTAGGCCCAGCGCAGCAGCTGGGGGACGTCGTCGGCGGGGAAGCCGATCAGGGTGGCGACGACGGTGAGGGGCATGCGGTCGGCGACCGCCGACATCCACTCGACGCGGGCCCCTGCCGGGCGGGTGGGCCACAGCTGGGCGAACAACGCGCGCAGCTCGCCCTCCATCCCAGCGACCCGGGCGGGCACCAGGTGGGGGAACACGACTCGGCGGTGTGCGGCGTGGCTCGGGTCGTCGGCGGTGGCCAGCACGTCGATCGCGGTCCCGAGCGCCGTCATGTCGAACTCGGCCGGCCGTCCGTCGGCGTCGGAGACGAGCAGCGCGGTGAGGTTGGACGAGAAGTCCTCCGGTCGGGCGGTTGCCTCCGCGACGAGGGACCAGCTCGTCACGAGCCACGTGCGCGTCCCGGGCACCTGCCACACGGGAGCCTCCCGCCGCAGGTGGTCGTAGAGGGGGTAGGGGTCGTCGAGCGACCGGCGGTCGTAGAGGTCGGGGATCGCCACGGGCTCAGTATGCGATCGGGAGCCGGGAGAAGGCGCGGTTGGTGTCGGAGTGCATCCGGACGACACCGTCGCGCACGAGGCGGTACTCCGGCGCGCGGCGGAGCAGCTCCTCCAGTCCGACGCGCATCTCCATGCGGGCCAGGTTGGCCCCCAAGCAGTGGTGGATCCCGAACCCGAACGCCAGGTGGTTGTTGGGGCTGCGCTCGATGTCGAAGCGATCGGGGTCCGCGAACACCCGGGGGTCGCGGTTGGCTGCGGCGAAGAGCAGGTGGATGCGGGCCCCCGCCGGGATGACCACGCCGTGGAGCTCGATGTCGACCCGACCCACCCGCGACAGGCCCTGCACCGGGGAGTCGAAGCGCAGGATCTCGTCGACCGCGGTGGCGAGCAACCCGGGGTCGGCGACGATGCGGGCCCGGTCGCCGGCGAAGTGGTCGAGGAGGATGAGGGCGTTGCCGATGCCGCTCGTGGTGGTCTCCGAGCCGGCGACGGTGAGCAACAGGCACAGCCCGAGCAGCTCGTCCTCCTCCAAGGCGTCCCCTTCGGGGGAAGAGGTCAGCAGCACGCTGATCAGGTCGTTGCGGGGCTCCTTGCGGCGGGCCGCGAAGACCCCGGCGAGGTACTCGGTCAGCTCCCGGGCGCCCGCGTAGCTGGCCTCCGGCTCGAGCTCGGAGGCGTAGGTCATCGCCTCCCCGCACCGCTTGAACAGGTCGTGGGCCTCCAGGTCGACACCGATGAGTGCGGCGAGCACGGAAAAGGGCAGCGGATCGGCGAGCGCGGCGAACGCGTCCACCTCGCCATGGGCGGGGAGCCGAGCGACCAGGTCCCGGGCGACCTCGCGGATGCGTTCCTCGAGCTCGGCGATGCGCCGCGGGGTGAACGCCCGCTGCACCGCCTTGCGCATCAGGGTGTGCGTCGGAGGATCCACCGTGATGATCGTCGGGCTCTCGGGGGCGAACCCGCTCGGCACGACGCCCTGGGTGGACGTGAAGCGGTCGGGATCCTTGATGATCATCTGGATGTCGGCGTGGCGCGTGAGCACCCACAGGTCCCTCGGCTCGCAGTAGTAGACCGGATGCTCCTCTCGGAGCACCCGGTACACCGGATGGGGGTCCTCCTGCCACACCTGGGGGATCGGGTCGAGATCCAGCACGCGCACCTCACCTGCGGTCAGCCGGCGCGCCGGGCGGCCGGTCCCTGCGGGCCAAGGGTAGGCTTCGCCCGACGTGCTCCGTCGGGTCGCGTCGGGGGAGGTCGCCATGCACACCATGCTCCGGGGCGCCACGCTGGCAGACGGCACCGGGGGTCCGTTGCGGCGGGCGGACGTCGAGATCGCCGGTGGCCGCATCGTCGCGGTCGGCGACCTGGATCGCGTCGGCGACGCGCTCGAGGTCGACCTGGGTGGGCTGGTGCTGGCTCCGGGTTTCGTCGACGTGCACACCCACCTCGACGCACAGGTGTTTTGGGACGGCGACCTCACCCCGTCGTCGTGGCACGGGGTGACGACCGCGGTGCAGGGCAACTGCGGGTTCGGGATCGCGCCCGCCCGGCCCGAGGACCGGGAGTTGATCATGGAGACCCTCGAGCTGGTGGAGGGGATGAACCTGCGCACCCTGCAATCGGGCATCCCGTGGACCTTCGAGACCTTCCCCGACTACCTCGCCACGCTGCGCCGGCTCCCGAAGCGGATCAACTTGGCGCCGATGGTGCCCCACAGCATGATCCGGCTCTACGTCATGGGCGAGGAGGCAGCGTTCTCGCGTGCCGCGACCGACGAGGAGATCGCCGAGATCGCCCGGCTCGTGCGCGAGGCGATGGACGCGGGCGCCGTCGGGGTGACGACGTCGCAGGCGCCGTCGCACCAGGGACCCCAGGGCCGCCCCGTGCCGAGCCGGTTCGCCGACGAGCGCGAGATCTCCGCCCTCCTCGGCGTGCTGGGGTCGCTGCGGCGCGGCATCGCCGAGATCACCTACGGGCCGCTGCTGGAGATCGAGGACTGCGCCCGGCTCTCCGCCGAGCACGGCGTGCGCGTCACGTGGGGGTCGGTGATCCCCGGGCTCTTCGGCGGACCCGGGGCCGCCATGGCCATGTTGGAGCGGGGCGCGGCGGCGGGCGGCGACCTGTGGCCGCAGACGAGCACGCGCTACATCACGACGCACATGAGCATGCAGAACCCGTACGCGTGGAGCAGGGTCCCGGCCTTCAAGGAGATCCTCGGCAAGCCGGTGGAGGCCAAGGCGAGCGCTTACCGCGACCCCGCCTGGCGGGACCGCGCCCGTGCCCAGACGATGGCGCTCATGGACGAGCCGGACTTCCTCGACGGCGACGGCGTCGACGGCTACTTCGGGCGGACCTCGGTGGCGGAGACCACGACGCACGACGACCTGCGCGGCGTGCCCCTCGTGGAGGTGGCACGGGGCCGGGGAGCGTTCCCGCTCGACGTCATGCTCGACCTCGCGCTCGAGGAGGGTCTGACGACGCGCTACCGCACGGTGTCGCGGGGGACCTATGAGGAGCTGCGGGACCTCGTGACCGACCCCCGGACCGTGCTCGGCGCCCACGACGCGGGCGCGCACGTCGACATGCTCTGCGACTCGTGCTACCCGAGCTACACGCTGCGCTACTGGGTGCGTGAAAAGGGAGCCATGTCGCTCGAGCAGGCCGTCTGGCGCATGAGCGGCCAGCCTGCCGAGGTGTTCGGCCTGACCGATCGAGGTCGGGTGGCGCCGGGCCGGGTCGCCGATCTGGTCGCCTTCGACGCGGAGCGGGTCGGTGAGGGGGACTTCGAGCGGGTCTACGACTTCCCCGCCAATGGAGACCGCCTGGTCGTGCGCAGCGAAGGCATGCAGCACGTGTGGGTGGCGGGCGAGGCCATACGTGCCGACGGTGCCGAGGTGGAGGGCGCGATGCCTGGCTCGGTGGTCAACTGAGCGCGCGCTCCGCGGGCGCGGGCGCGACCGCGCTCGTGGTCGGCGGCACGGGCCCGACCGGGCTGCCGATCGTCGACGGCCTCGTCGAGCGGGGCTATGACGTGACGATCTTGCACCGAGGGCTTCACGAGCACCCCGAGACCCCGGCGTCGGTGACTCACCTGCATGCCGATCCCTACGACGAGCGCTCCCTGCAGGAAGCGCTCGACGGTCGCATCTTCGATCTGGCGGTGGTGATGTACGGGCGGCTCCGGCGGGTGGCGGAGATCCTCAGGGGCAAGGTCGGCCGCGTGGTGTCGGTGGGCGGTGTCCCGGCCTACCTGGGGTGGATGAACCCGTGGGCCCACCACCCAGCAGGCCTGCCCGTCCCCGTCGAGGAGGGGGCCCCGACCGTGGCGGAGCCGGCCCAGGACGAGAAAGGGTACCGGATCGCGCGGACCGAGGAGGTCCTCTTCGACCTCCTCCCCGACGCGGCCCACTTCCGCTACCCGTACGTCTATGGGCCCTATCAGCTCGTGCCCCGGGAGTGGCTGATCGTGCGGCGCATCCTCGACGGTCGTGGGCGGGTCATCGTGGCGGACGAGGGCCTGACGCTGCACCACCACGGCTACACCCGAAACCTCGCGCATGCCCTGCTCCTCGCCGTCGATCAGCCCGAGCGTGCTGCGGGCAAGGTGTTCAACTGCGGCGACGAGGAGGTCCTGAGCGTGCGCCAGGTGATCGAGCTGATCGCCGAGGAGCTCGGGCACGACCTCGAGATCGTGTCGATGCCGTATGAGATCGCGCTGCCGGCCCGCCCGCTGCTGACCCAGCCGCTGCCGACCCACCGGGTCCTCGACCTCACGCGGCTCAAGTCCGATCTCGGCTACCGCGACCAGGTGCCCGCCCGACAGGCGATCGGCGACACGGCCCGTTGGCTGCTCGAGCACCGGCCGGCGCCGGGCGGTGCCGAGGAGGTCGTGCTCGCGGACCCCTTCGCCTACGACGCCGAGGACCGCCTGATCGAGGCGTGGCATGCCGCGCGGGCCGGGATGGCCCGCGTCGACTTCGATCCCCTGCCGGGCTACGGGCTGGCCTACAGCGGCCCGGGTGGCCGGCCCAGGAGCAACAAGGAGTTCGTGCCGTGAGCGGACCGCTGTCCGGCGTGCGGATCGTCGACCTGTCCATCGCCCTCACGGGACCCTACGCCGTTGCGCTCCTCGCCGATCAGGGCGCCGAGGTGGTCAAGGTCGAGCGGCCGGGCATCGGCGACATCGGGCGCTGGGTGGGCGTGTCGGTCAACGGCATGAGCGCGCTCTACCAGGTGTGCAACCGGGGCAAGCGCTCGATCGCGATCGACGCGCAGCGCGAAGAGGGTCGCGACATCGTTGCCCGGCTCGTGGCCACCGCCGACGTCGTCGTGCAGAACTTCCGACCGGGGGTCATGGAGCGCATCGGCCTCGGCTACGACCAGCTGTCCGCCGGTCGGGACGACCTCATCTACGTGTCTCTCTCGGGCTTCGGCGACGTCGGACCCTACGCGTCCAAGGGCGCCTACGACACGGTGATCCAGGCCTACGGCGGGATCGCCGTCAACCAGGCCGATGCGGAGTCGGGGGAGCCCCGGTTCCTCAACCAGACGATGGCCGACAAGGTCACCGCGCTCTACGCGGCGCAAGCCGTCACCGCCGCGCTCTTCGCCCGCGAGCGCACCGGGCGCGGCCAGCACGTCCGGTTGGCGATGCTCGACGCGGTGGTGTCGTTCCTGTGGGCCGACGCCGCGGGCAACGAGGTGCTGCTCGACGCCGATCGCAGCCAGAGCTCGAGCTTCGTCCAGAACTTCCGCCCCTTCCGCTTCCGTGACGGCTGGGGCATCGCCACGCCGACGTCCGACGCGGACTTCGCCGGGTTGTGTCAGGCCCTCGGGGTCGAGGGATACGACGACCCGAGGGTGGCGACCATCCAGGAGCGCACCCGCAACCGCGACGTGAGCAGGCAGGTCATGTCCCGCTGCTACGCCGCCGCCGCCGAGCTCACCACGGCCGAAGCCATCGGGCGGATGGAGGCGCGGCGGGTCCCCTGCGGGGTGATCCTGTCCCCCGCGGAGCTGGCTGACGATCCCCACGCCCGGGCCATCGGCTTGCTGGTCGACTCGGTGAGCCCCGTCGTCGGTCGGGTCCGCCAGCCGCGCCATCCGGCACAGTTCGCCGCGGACCCCGCCGCCCTCGGTCATGCCGCCCCGGCGCTCGGCCAGCACACCGACGAGATCCTGGCCTCGCTCGGTCTCGGGGACCGCATCGCGGCCCTGCGTGCCAGCGGGGCGGTGGCCTGAACGATCCCGGCGCACCCCGCCGGAGAGGAGGGACGATGTCACAAGCCGCCAACGGCGTCCACCACGTGGCCTGGTGCGTCCGACCCGAGAGCATCGAGCGGGTGCGGGCGCTGTGGAGCGCACTGGGAGTGACCCTCGACGACCTCGATCTGCCCGATCTCGGGCTGCACGTCATGATCTCCTGGGATGCGGGCGTCGAGATCATGTCGCCGATCTACGATGACGGGACGCTGGTCGCCAGCGCCCGGCGCTTCCTCGACGAGCGCGGGGAGGGCGTCTACAGCGTGGTGTTCAACGTCGCCTCGATCGACGGGGCGAAGGCGCAGGTCGCCGCCCAGGGAGGCAAGCTCGTGTTCGAGGAGCACATCCCTGCGGAGGAAGTGGACGAGCGCCCGCTCGCCGGTGAGGGCGCGCCGCGCTTCGACATCCGCCAGGCGCTGTACGAGGACATCTGCGGGATGCGCATCTGCCTGCAGGAGATGACTCCGTTGCCCTGACCCAAGTCCGGGCCGGTGGCGTCGCTCACCGAGTGGAGCGGAACTGCGGGATGACCTTTTCCCCCCACAGCCGGATGGTGTCGAGGCACTGCTGCTGGGTGAGGGTCCCCATCTGGATCATGCACATGCACTCGGTGACGCCACCGGCCTCGAGGCGCTGCACGTAATCGATGGCCTTGGCGGCGTCGCCGAATGGGTGCTCGACGCTCCAGATCCCACCGGAGAAGTACCGGGAGTCGCGCTCGGGCATCTCCCCCCGCGCCGCGGCCTCCCGCATGTGGGCCTCGGTCTCCTCGCCCTTGGCCCGCATGAAGGCCACGTTGTCCTCTTTGTCGGTCCCATGCGCCGGCGCCGGGAGCCCGGGTGCGGCCCAGTGCTGGATGGCTTCGGCGAAGAAGCGCTGGGCGCGCGCGCCGGTCGCCAGCCCCTCCTCGGCGTCATCGGCGAGCACCGTTGGGCACAGTGCCACGAATTCCTCGTTGACCACGCCGGGCGAGACCAGTTCGGAGCTGGCGGAGCGGGCCCGCTCCGCCATGAACATCTTCTGGATGTCACCCATCGCCTCCGGGCCGTCGTAGCCGAGCACCATCGCGCCGACCCCGTAGCGGGCCGCCGTCTTGACCGTGTCCGGGCGGCTGCAGGCGAGGAACAACGGCGGGTGCGGCGTCTGCACCGGACGGGGGAGGACCGTGTGGGCCGGGCGTCCCTCGGGGGCGCGGATGGTGATGAGATCGCTGTTCCACTCGAACGTCGGCTCGCGCCATGCCGCGCCGATGATCTTGAGCGCCTCTCGCACCTCGCCTTCGGTGGAGTCCTTGTCGACGCCGCAGAGCGACATCTCCTGCTCCGTCGCACCCCGTGCCGCGCCGAGGTTGAGCCGGCCGTTGGAGAGCACGTCGAGCATGGCGGCGCGCTCCGCCACCCGGATCGGGTGGTTGTACCCGAACGGCATGCACACCGCGCCATGGCCGACCCGGATGCGTGACGTCTTGGCTGCAACAGTGGTCAGGAAGATCTCCGGCGCAGGCATGTGCGAGTACTCCACGAGCGAGTGGTGCTCGACGGCCCAGATCCCGTCGAAGCCCATCTCCTCGGCGAAGACCGCCTGCTCGACGCAGTCGTGGATGGTCGCGTGCTCGCGCTCGGGCGTCGCGTCCTCGAGCTGTGCCTCGAAGATCATGGAGAACTTCATCTGGGCCTCCCCCGGTAGGTCTCTACAACGTGCCACGGGTCGGCGACGGGCGACAAGTGCGCTGCACTCACCCGGGGAGCGTCATCATCTCGACCCGGACGCCGTCGGGATCGTGCACGAAGAGGATCTGCACGGCGCTCGGGTCGCCCGCGCCGGAACGCGTCTCGGCCAGGACCGTGCCGCCGTGGCTCACCAGGTCGGCGGCCGCCTGCTCCACGTCGTCGACGAGGAACGACAGGTGGGTCAGGCCGAGCTGGTTGCGGCGGGTGGACGGCGCGCCGATCACCCCGGGGGAGCGGTAGGCGAGCAGCTCGATCGTCATCCCCCCGTTGTGGATGAACTGCGATGTCAGGTCGCACGGCGGGTCGACCTCGGCGATCTGGCGGTCGAGCTCGTAGCGCTCGCCAACCGCGAAGCCGAGCCCGTCGCAGTAGAAGCGCATCGATCGGTCGAGGTCCGCGACACACAGCCCGAAGTGGGACGGGGTGTAGGTCCGACACAGCGCCATGTTGGCTCCTCCGGTTCGACCGCGCGACGGTGGGACGGCCCGCGAGTCTGGCATCGATCCCGGACGGCGCGCACCGGCGCCCTACATCAGGATGAGGCTCAGCGTGTACGCGGCTGCATCGCTCACCTCGTCGGCGCCGAAGAGGTAGTTCTTGCCCTCGGGCCGAGCAACCTCTTTGATCACGTCGAGGGAGATCGTCGCCGTCTGGGGCGACCCGCCGGGCAGGGTCCATCCGATCACGGCCTTGGCGGTGTTGAGGTCGACGGTGACCTCGATCGAAAACGTCGCCGGCGCGCCTCCACCGGAGCTCAGCTGGTAGCCGTTGGAGAGCTGGCTCTTGATCGTCCCTCGGTGTCCGGACGCGCTGAACAGCGAGATGTCGCCGCCCCCGAGGAACGAGTCGGTGAAGAGGTCGTCGGTGAGCCTCGACACGGCGTAGGAGATGCCCTCGTTCGTGCCGGGGGAGATGTAGGCGTAGATGGCTGCCAGGGCGTGGTCGGTGGCCTGGTGCTCGTGGCTCTCGGTCGTGCTCATGATCGCTCCTTCATCCGGTTCCGAGGCCGATCATGACCCGCCCGAGCTCGGCGCGGACCGGAATTCCTCCAAACGGAGCGGTCCGGACGCCGCGTCGCGATGGCGGGGATCCGCGGAACGCTCGGAGCGCGCAAGGGACCGCCACCAGCGCCAGAACGGCAGGGTTGTCAGAACGGCAGGGTTGTCAGAACGGCACCGCGTCCTCGCGCCAGCGGATGACCTCTTCCCAGTGGTCGGCCAGCCGGTCGATGTCGGGCAGGGGCCCGGAGAGCTCGGCGTACTGGACCATCTCGATCCAGTTGCCGCTCGGGTCGCGCACCCAGGAGAACAAACAACGGTCCAGCAGCCGCAGCACACGAGCGCTGTGCTCGGCGCCGGCATCGAGCAGGGCTCGGTGTGCCGCAACGCAATCGTGCACGACGAGGGTGAGGTAGGTGAAGCCGCGACTGAAGGGCGGGCTCGACGGCCGTGCCCCCGCCACTTCCTGCAGGATCAGCTGGGTGTCACCGACCCGGAGGCCCCCGGCAACAGGGGCGGCTCCCATGGCCTCCACGAGGAACGCGCGCTGCGCGTCGACGTCGGCGACGCCGCACACCACGCCCAGGTGGGTCACGCCGTGGGCGCCCGGTGGGACGAGGCGCACGCTGAGCCCGTCGGGATCGACCATGGCCCGCTCGGCCTCGAGCCCGTCGCGGGCGAAGATGAGCTCGCGGTAGCCGCTGACCGCGGGACGCATCGCCTCGGTGGAGGCCTGGATCTTCATCTTGCCGCCGGGGATGGCGAAGAACAGCTCCCGATAGGTCGGGCTGTGGACGAGCTCCTCCATGAACGTGAGACCCACATCGGCGGTGTAGAAGCGCTGCATCACCTCGGCGTTGTCGGAGAACAACCCCGGATCGAGGATGCCCCTCGCCAGCTCGTATGCGGTCATGGGTGCTCCCTCTGCGCGGGTCGGACCGCAGCACCGGGCTTCCGCACGCTCACTCGTTGGGCATGACGACGGCGCGGCCGTCGAGGTCGCCGACTCGGAGCCGCTCATAGGCGGCGGGCGTCTCCTCGAAGCGGAACAGCTCGTTGCGCATCGTGAGCCGCCCGGCCTCGGCGAGGGCGACGACGTCGTGGAGGTCCTTCAGCGTCCCGCCCATGGGGATGTAGACCTCGCACTCGCGGGCCACGGTGCCCCAGGCGACACCTCCGGTGCCGCCGCCCGCGCCGACGAGTGCCACGATGCCGAGGGTGCGCGCCGAAGCGAGCGCGAGGCGCATGGTGTCGTCGGTCCCGACGAAGTCGAAGACCGCGTCGGCGCCCGTGCCGGCGGTGAGGTCCCGGATCTGGGCCAGCGCGGTGCCATCGGAGCTGATCGTGTGGTGCGCGCCGAGATCGGAGGCGAGCGCCAGCCGGTGCGCGGCGACATCGACCGCGATGACCTGTGCCGCGCTGAGCAGTCGGAGGTACTGCAGCGCGTACCCGCCGAGCCCGCCGGCGCCGATCACCACCGCGGTCGTGCCCGGTCCCAGCTTGGGCAACGCCTTGGTGACCGCATGGTACGACGTGCACCCGGCGTCGGCCAGGGGGCCGGCCTGGACCGGGTCGAGGGTCCGGAGGCGCACGAGGCAGCGCCGGGGGAAGGCGGCGAGGGGGGAGAGGCCGCCGTCGAGGCCGGAACCGAAGCCGAAGGGGTAGGTGGTGCAGTAGTTGTCGAAGCCGCGCAGGCAGTACGAGCAGGTCCCGCAGGAGTTGCGCGACTTGACCACGACGTCGTCGCCCGGCGCCAGGTCCCCGACGCCTTCGCCGACCTCGTGGACCGTGCCGGCGATCTCATGACCGAGGGTCATGGGAAGCTCGTAGGGGAACGCGCCCTCGGGTGATTCGAGGAACAGCACGTCGGTGTGGCAGAGCCCGACACCGGCGACCTTGACGAGGGCCTCGCCGGGTCCGGGGCGGGGGACCGGGACCTCCTCGAATCGGGCCGGCTCGCGCCACCCGACCAACCGGTAGGCCATCATCGTGGTCATTGGCGTGCCTCCACCCGGCGGGGGTCGACACGATCGGCCGCTACCGCCTCGGGGAGCGCAGGAGCGTCCCAGGCCCGCACCTCGGGCAGCACCTCGGCCGCGAACAGGCGGAGGCTCGCCTCCGCGTCCGCCGGTGGCAGACCCGCGTAGCTGAACCAGGGAAAGATGGCCGCGGGCCCGAGCAGGTCGCGGAGGTGCGCCAGCTTGGCGATGACCTGGTCGGGCGTGCCCCAGGGCATGAGGTCGGCGAACTCGAGCGCCGCCTGCTCGGAGCCGTGGCGGTCGATGTGGTGGCTCACGCTGGCGTAGAACTCGTAGCCCTTGACCCCTGCGTGGGCGTGCTCGGCGAATCCGTAGTGCGCCATGACGGTGTGGTAGTAACCCCCGATGTAGCGGTGTGCCATCTCCCGTGCCCGGTCGGCGTCGGCGTCCACGAAGACGTGGCCGCCGCACAGCGGGGCCGGTGGCGGGGAGTCCTGTCCCCAGGTGGCGCGCCAGGTGTCACGGTACGCATCGAGATCGGCGCGCACGACCGGCCACGGCTTTTGGGGGATCACCAGCAGGCCGACGCCGAGGCGGGCCATGATCGGCATGGCCTCGGGTGAGATGGCGCCGGCGAAGACCCTGCCCCGCATCGAGAACGCCGGCCGCGGTCGCAGCTCGCGTCGCGGGATCGACGCGAAGCCGTCGTCGGCTTCGATCCAGCCCCGCTCCAGGGCTTCGACGATGAGGTTCGTGTACGACACGAAGCGCTCCCGCGACGTGTCCATGTCGACGCCGAAGCCGTCGTACTCGACCTTGGCGATCCCACGCCCGAGACCGAGCAGCAGGCGGCCGCCGGAGAGGTTGTCGAGCTGGGCGATGCGCTCCGCGCAGCGCAGGGGCTCGTGCCACGGGAGCACGACGACGGCGGTCCCGAGGCGGACGTGGGGATGGCGCGCGCCGAGCCAGGCGAGCAGCTGCAGGGGATCGGGCGACAGGAGGTAGTCGGTGAAGTGGTGCTCGACCGACCAGAGGGACTCGAAGCCCAGATCCACGGCCACGTCGACGAGGCGCAGCTCGTCGGTGTACACGTCTTGGTCGCTTCGGCCGTCGTCGGAGCACTGGAAGCCGATCGAATAGCCGATGTGCATCTTGGCTGCTCCGCCGCCGGGGGTCCCCTGGGACCGGGCCGATATGCTCGAACATAGCCGATCGGGTGCGTAGCACCCACGGGACCGAGGCGGGATCGGATCTCGCCACAGGCGGAAGGTGGTGTGGTGACCGATCGCTTCGCAGGCAAGGTGGCGGTCGTGACCGGTGCCGGCTCCGGCGTCGGCCGGGTCACCGCGGCACGACTGGCGGCCGAGGGCGCCTCGGTCGTCGTGGCCGACATCCGTGCGGACGCCGCGGCTGCCACCGTGGAGGGGATCGTGTCCCGCAGCGGGGTCGCCGTCGCCCGCGCCGGCGATGTCAGCCGGGAGGAGGACGTGGCCGAGCTCATCGCGTCGACCGTCGAACGCTTCGGCCGCCTCGACGTGCTCCACAACAACGCCGCTGCCCTCGGACCGGATGTCTACGGGCGCGACGGCACGATCGAAGAGCTCGACCTCGCCGTGTGGGAGCGGGCGATGGCGGTCAACATGACGGGTGTCCTGCTCGGCTGCAAGCACGCGGCGCCGGCCATGCGGGCGTCGGGGGGTGGTGCGATCGTCAACACGTCGTCGACCGCGGCCATGCACGGGGGCGACGACCACGCCGCCTACGGCGTGTCCAAGGCCGGCGTCGAGTCGATCACCCGCTACGTGGCCAGCAGGTACGGCCGGGACCGGATCCGTTGCAACGCCGTCTCGCCCGGTCTCATCATGAGCGACACCTCCCGGGCCGTGCTCTCCGAGCGCCACCTCGCCGAGTTCGCCGCCGAGCGTGCCCTGCCGTGGGCGGCCGAGCCCGAGGACATCGCGGCGGTCGTCGTGTGGCTGGCCGGCGACGAGAGCCGCTGCATCACGGGCCAGACGATCGTCGTCGACAGCGGCATGTCCGCGCGGCGGCCGCTCGATTCGCTGCGCACCTGGGAGCGGATGCTGTCGGGCGACGCGGGGGGCGCGCGATGAGGTTCGGTGTCATGGTCCCACGGGAGTCGGACTTCCTCGACGACGACGACCCCTACGGTCGGATCTACGACTTCTGCCAGCGGGCCGAGGCGCTCGGTTTCGACTTCGGGACCTTCACCCACCACCGCTTCAGCCCGGAGCGGCCCTTTCTCTCCGACCCCTTCGTGCTCATGTCGGCGATCGCCGCCCGGACCTCCACCCTCCGCCTCGTCACCACCGTCCTCGTCCTCCCCCTCTACCATCCCCTCGACGTGGCCGAGACGGTGGCGTCGCTCGACCAGCTCTCCGGCGGGCGGGTCGTGCTCGGCGTGGGTGCCGGCTACCGGCCATACGAGGCAGCCGCCGTCGAGGTCCCCTATCACCGGCGGGTGTCGCGGCTCACCGAGAGCGTCGCCGTGCTGCGGACGGCGTGGACCGACGAGCGGGCGTCCTTCCACGGCGAGCACTTCAACTTCGACGACGTCGCGGTGCTCCCCAAACCGCGACAGCGGCCGCACCCGCCGATCTGGTTCGGCGCGCTCGCTCCGGCCTCCATCGAGCGCGCCGGGCGCATCGGCGACGGGTGGATCGCGCCCTTCCTGCAGACCCTCGACACCCTCGCGCCCGAGGCGGAGCGCTACCGCGAGGCCGCGGCGGCAGCCGGGCGCCCGTCCACCATCTGCCTCGAGCGCGACGTGGTCGTCGCCCGCGACGGCGACGTCGCCCGGCAGGCGTGGTTGGAGCGCAACGTCGAGCTGTGGCGGTACTACTCCGGGCACGGCGCGAGTGGCCTCGAGGACCCAGCCCTGTCCGGCGGCGGGACCGTGTCCTTCGGCGACTTCGGTCCCGGGCGCGGCGTGGCTGGCACCCCCGAGGAGTGCATCCACGCGCTCGAGGAGTGCCGCGACGTCATCGGTTGCGAGCACGTGCAGCTCATGAACCTCGGTACCGGCCCGAGCTTCGGCCACCGCGGCAGCTACGAGTCCCAGGTGGAGGCGCTCGAGCTGTTCGGGCGCGAGGTCCTGCCCGCCTTCGCCGAACGTCGGTGAACCCGTTGCCGCCGCGCCCGCCCACGCTGTGGGGCCTGCTCGAGCAGCGGGTGGCCGCGACACCCGACCGGGTCCTCGTCTCCGACGAGCACGGGCGGTCGCTCACCGCGGCCGAGTGGCACCGTGCGGCCGAGGAGGTGGCGGCGGCGCTCGCCGAGCGCGGCGTCGGCGAGGGCACACCGGTGAGCTGGCAGCTGCCGACCATCATCGAGTCGGCGGTCGTGCTCCTGGCCCTCGCCCGCCTCGGTGCCGTCCAAACCCCGGTCATCCCGATCCTGCGGCGCCGTGAGGTGGCCTTCATCGCCGGCCAGACCGGCGCACGTCTCCTCATCACCCCGTCGGGGTGGCGGGGCTTCGACTACGCCTCCATGGCGGCGGAGGTCGCCGACGAGGTCGGCTGCGCGCTCATGACCGTCGAGCGGGGTGTCCTCGCCCGCGCCGGGCCCGAACGGCTGCCACCCCCGCCGTCGGGGGAGGGCGAGCCGGTCCGCTTCGTCTACTACTCCTCCGGCACGACCGCGGAGCCGAAGGGGGGCAGGCACACGGACGGGTCCGCGATGGCCTCCGCCAACGGCATCATCGCGTCGATGGCGGTGGGTCCCGATGACTGCCTCGCCGTGCCCTTTCCCTACACCCACATCGGAGGCATGTCGTTCACGACGACGGCGCTGTCCACCGGGTGCCGCTTGGTCTTCGTGGAGGCCTTCGACCCGCAGCGCTCCCCGCTGGTGCTCGCCACCCACGCCCCGACGATGCTCGGCATGGCGGTGCCGTTCTTCCGCGCCTACCTGGACGCGCAACGCCGCCACGGTCCGGAGCCGTTGTTCCCCCACGTGCGGGCGTTCAACTGCGGCGGCGCTCCCAAGCCGCCCGAGATCCACTACGAGCTGCGGGAGGTCTTCGGTGCCGGGACGCTGTCGGGGTGGGGCCTGACGGAGTTCCCGATCGCCACGTCCTCGCGCTTGGACGACACCGACGAGGAGCGCGCCACCACCGAAGGCCGGCCCGTCCCGGGTGTGGAGATCCGCGTCGTCGGACCCGACGGTGCCGTCCTCGAGCCCGGTGAGGAAGGCGAGCTGCGGGTGAAGGGACCACAGATGATCGTCGGGTACGTGGACGGCTCCCTCGACGCGGATGCCTTCGACGAGGACGGGTGGTTCTGCACCGGCGACCTCGGTGTGGTGGGTCCGCGCGGACACGTGCGCATCACAGGGCGCCTGAAGGACATCATCATCCGCAACGCCGAGAGCATCTCGACCCAGGAGGTCGAGAACGTCCTCTACGCCCACCCCAAGATCCGCGACGTGGCGGTGATCGGGGTCCCCGACGAGCGCACCGGGGAGCGGGGCTGCGCCATCGTGGTCCTCGCCGACGACGCGGTGCCACTCGACCTGGCCGAGATGGCCGAGCACTGCCGCGCCCAGCAGCTGGCCACCCATAAGATCCCCGAGCAGCTCGTGATCGTCGACGCGCTGCCGCGCAACTCGATGGGCAAGATCCTCAAGCAGGAGCTTCGGGCGGCCCACGGCACGACGTGATGTGCGTCACAGCCCCCGCCCTGTTCCGGTCCCCGCCGTCGCCGATTGGATAACGTGCGACGCGGCAGCCGTGGCGCAGCCGCTGCAGGTGAGGAGAGGACTGGGGTTGGGGCCGGACGAAGCGACGCTGGACGAAGCGACGCAGGACCGGGTGCTCACCCCGCGGCAGCTCCGACTGGTGTTCAGCGGGCTCATGCTGGGCATGCTGCTGAGCGCGCTGGATCAGACCGCGGTCTCCACCGCGCTGCCGACCATCGCCGGCGAGCTCGGCGGCGTCGACAAGCTCACATGGGTCGTGAGCGCCTACCTGCTGACCTCGACGGTGTCCATGCCACTGTTCGGCAAGATCAGCGACCTCTACGGTCGCAAGCGCTGCTTCCAGGTCGCCATCGTCGCCTTTCTCGCGGCGTCCGCCCTGGTCGGCCTGTCGCAGAACATGACCGAGCTCGTCGCGTTCCGCGCCCTGCAAGGGGTGGGCGGCGGCGGGATCATGTCCCTCGCGTTCGCGATCGTGGGCGACGTCGTGCCACCCCGCGAGCGCGGTCGGTACCAGGGCGCCATCAGCGGCGTGTTCGCCGTCGCCAGCGTGCTCGGGCCGCTGATCGGCGGGTTCTTCGTCGACCAGGCCAGTTGGCGGTGGATCTTCTACATCAACCTGCCCACCGGCTCGGTCGCCCTCTTCGTGATCGCCGCCTACCTCCACATCCCGGTGCGCCGCGTCGAGCACCAGATCGACTACCTCGGGGCCGCCATGCTGGTGTGCGGTCTCGGCAGCCTCCTCCTCGTGACCGAGTGGGGCGGCGCGGAGTACGCCTGGGCGTCGCTCACGATCATCGGGCTGGCCGTTGCGGGGAGCGCGCTGCTCGTCGTGTTCGTGATCTGGGAGCGGCGGGCGTCCGAGCCGATCCTCCCGCTCCGGCTCTTCACCAACCCGCAGGTGTCGATCACCGTCACCTCGGCGTTCATCCTCGGCGTGGCCATGTTCGGCTCCACCGTGTTCCTGGTCGAGTACATGCAGGTCGTGCGCGATCACTCGGCGACCGCATCGGGGCTTCTGATCGCGCCGATGATGGCGGGCGTCCTCGTCGCGTCGGTTGCGGCCGGCCACAGCATCAGCCGCTCGGGGCGCTACAAGCGGTACCCGCTGTCGGGGATGCTGTGCATCGCCGTCGGCTTCGCACTGCTGAGCCGGCTGGGTCCGGACACCTCCGCGCTGTACTCGTCGGCGGCCATGGTGGTGACCGGTGTCGGGCTCGGCCAGTGCATGCCCGTCCTCGTGATGATCGTCCAGAACGCCGTCGAGCACCGCGACCTGGGCGCGGGGACCTCGGCGGTGACCTTCCTCCGGGAGATGGGCGGGGCAGTGGGCGTGGCCCTGTTCGGCGCGGTGTTCGCCTCCCGGCTCTCGCACTACACCAAGGCGTCGGCCCTGCTGCGCGGGGTCCCGGCCGCCCAACTGACCTCCACGCCCAAGGCGATCCACTCGCTACCGCCCCCCGTGCGCCGGGCCCTGCTGGTGGCGTACTCCCACTCGATCAGCAACGTGTTCCTGTACGCCTTGCCGATCGTCCTCCTGGCCTTCGGGGTGCTCATCTGGGTCAAGGAGGTGCCGCTGCGCTCGACCTGGGAGGTCAGTGCCGACCTCGAGGTACCGGTGTTCGACGGCGGCCCGGGTGCCTCGAGCGAGGTCCGCCTGGCCTGAACGCCGCGGGACAGCTCGCGCAAGCCTCGAGGGAAGCTCTGCACGTATCGTCCGAGATGCGTGGTTTGGCTAGCATCGGGGGTCGTGGTAGGCCCAGGGCGGGATCCACGCGCACAGCTGGCGTGGTACCACGCGATCATCGAGCACGCGGCCGTCGCCATCGTCGTGCTGACGACCGACGGCGACGTGGACTACGCGAGTCCGAGCGCGGAGGCCCTGTTCGGCTGGCGCGCCGATGAGCTCGAAGCTGGCCAGGTCTTCGCGCTGGTGCATCCCGACGACCGCCCGCTGGCCGAGGAGGCGTTCGCCAACACGGCCCGCACGCCGGGCCTGCGGATCCCGATCGAGCTTCGGATCGCGCAGCGCGCCGGTGGGTACCGCTACGTCGAGGTGGTCGCCAACAACCTGATGGACGACCCGGCCGTGGGTGGTGTCGTCGTCTACCTCCACGATCTGACGGAGCGCCGGATCCTCGAACAGGAGCTGGCCTACCGGGCCCTGCACGACGGGTTGACCGGGCTGGCCAACCGAGGCTTGTTCTTCGACCGGCTCGGCCATGCCCTCCGCCGGGCGAGCCGGTCGGGATCGCCGCTCGCGGTGCTCTTCGTCGACATCGACGACTTCAAGGCCGTCAACGACGGCTTCTCCCACGCGGCGGGCGACGAGCTGCTCGTCTCGGTGGCGGCGCGGCTGCTCCACAGCGTCCGCCCGGGGGACACGGTGGCGCGCCTCGGCGGTGACGAGTTCGTCGTGGTCTGCGAGGACCTCAACGACGGAGCTGGTGCCCTGGTCGTCGCCGAACGCGTCCTCGAGGCGCTCCGCTCGCCGTACAACCTGTCGGGGCGCGACGTCGGGATCACGGCCAGCGTGGGCATCCGGGTGAGCCGGGGCGCGGCGGAGCCGGAGCAGCTCGTGCGCGACGCCGATCAGGCGATGTACGCGGCCAAGCAATCGGGCAAGGACCGGGCCGTGGTGTCCCCGTTGACCGGGTGACGGGGTGAGGGGATCACCGGCAGGCTCGCGCCTGCGATCAGTCGGAGCGGCGTCGGCTCGACATGCGGTTCAGCCGGAGCAGGTCGTCCATGTCGTCGGGGCACGCGGCGGGTGCGAAGAAGTGCCCCTGCGCCCACTGGCAGCCGAGCCGGGACACCGTCTCGAACTGCTCGACGGTCTCCACGCCCACGGCGACGACGTGGAGCCCGAGGGTCCGGGCCAGGTTGGCCATGGCGTCGACCCGCGCGTGGGCGTCGGGCGAGGTGCCGAGGTCGCCGACGAAGCCCTGGTCGATCTTGACCATGTCGATGGGGAGCTGGCGGAGGTGGGCGAGCGACGAGTAACCGGTGCCGAAGTCGTCGACGGCGAGGCGGACCCCGGCGGCCTTCAACCCGTGCAGCCGGGTGATCGTGCGGTGCGGATCGTCGATCAGCGTGGACTCGGCCAGCTCCAAGATGAGGTGTCCCGGCGCCAGCCTCGTGTGCTGGAGGATGCGCCGCACCTCGTCGGCGAAACCCGGATCGGCGAGCTGGAGGGGGGCCACGTTGACGCTCACCGAGAGGGGGCGCTGGTGGCGCTCCTGCCAGACCCTGGTGCGCAGGCACGCCTGGTGGAGGACGGCCGCTCCGAGGGCGACGATGTCACCGGTCTGCTCGGCGACGGGGATGAAGGTCGCCGGCACCACCACGCCCTTCGTCGGGTGCGTCCATCGGGCGAGCGCCTCGGTGGCCACCACGGTGGCGCTCTGGAGGTCGAAGATGGGCTGGTAGGCCACCGTGAGCTCATCGTTGCTCCGCGCCGCGTGCGCGCTCGGCGCGGCCGCGAGGATGGCGGCCGAGAGGTCGCCTTGCATCGCGGCGTGCTCCATCGCCCGCTCGAGCACCGGTGGTCGGAACATCTCGTAGCACCCCTTGCCGCGGCCCTTGGCCCCCAAGAGGGCGATGTCGGCCTGGCGGAACAGCTCCGCAACGTCGGCGCCATCCGCCGCCACGGTGCCGCCGATGCTCACGTTGACGAACACCTCGCGGCTGCCGAGCTCGAAGGGACGGGCCATCGCCTCGAGGACCCGGCGCGCGACGCGCTCGGCCTCCCGGGTGTTGGCGTGCTCGAGGAGCAGTGCGAACTCGTCGCCACCGACCCGCGCGATGGTGTCACCGGGCCTGGTGCACTCCCTCAGGCGATCGCCGACGCCGCCGAGGAGGTCGTCGCCGACGAGGTGGCCGAGGGTGTCGTTGATCACCGTGAAGTCGTCGAGGTCGCAGAACAGCACGGCGACCGGGCGCTGGTCGCGCCCGCGCCGGGCGAGCGCGTGGTCCAGCCGGTCGGCGAGCAGGGCCCGGTTGGCCAGGTCGGTGAGCGGATCGTGGAAGGCCCGACGACCCCGCTCCTCCGGGCTGGCCTCGGGGGGGTCGACGGTGGCGATGGTGGCGCCTTCGAGAGCCGCCCGGATGTGGGAGCGGGCGGTCGGGGTCGACGACGGGCGGGTGAGCACGCCGGCCGCCGCGAACGCGATGGCGAGGAGGAAGCCGATGGCGGCGTCCACCCAGACCGAGGTCCGGTTGCTTGCGGGCGCGAGTGCGATCCAGGCGATCAGCGCGAAGGTGACCGCGGCGCAGAGCGCGAGGTACCAGTTGAACGCCGGTCGTCTGGTCGCGGCCACCTCGCAGTCATCGGCATCGGACCGGTCCGGCCTTGAGCGGGGGCGCCCGACGGTAGGCTGACATGCGGGGAGGTGGCTGGTGCAGACAGAGGTCATCATGACCGGCATCGGGGGCCAGGGGATCCAGCTGTGCGCCAAGACCCTCGCGGTGGCCGCCACCGACGAGGGACGCCACGCCATGCTCTCGGCCCACTACGGCGGCGAGATGCGCGGCGGGCAGACCGAGGCGTCGGTCGTGGTGGGCGACGCGCCGTTGCGGGCACTGCCGATCCTGCCCTCCACGTGGTCGGCCTTCGTGATGCACCCCAACCACTGGGCGTCGGTGTGCGAGCGGCTCCGCCCAGGTGGCGTCGTCGTGTCCAACGCCGACATCGTCGAGGGGCCCCTCGATGTGCCCGGCTGTGCGCTCTACGCGGTGCCGGCGTCGAGCATCGCCGCGGCGGTCTCGGCCCCGATGGGCGCGGCGTTCGTGCTGCTCGGCGCCTACTGCGCCGTCACGGGCCTGGTCGGCGTCGAGAGCCTCGTGGCGGCCATGCGCCAGCTCGTGCCGGCGTACCGCACCCAGCACCTGGTGGCCAACGAGGCGTCTCTGCGGGCCGGTGACGAGGCGGCGCCGCGGCTGGCAGCCCCGGCGTGGGGCGTGTCCGTCGCGGCACACCCAGACGGGCGATGAGGTGGTTCCGGTGAGCCCGTGCTGACCCGCGGGACGGTGGTCATCGACGTCCAACGCTGCAAGGGCTGTGAGCTGTGCATACCGGCCTGCCCGCCGGGGGTGCTCGTGATGAGCAGCCGCGCCAACGCCGTCGGCTACCGCTACCCCGAGCTGCGCCCGGGCTGCACCGGCTGCCAGGCCTGTCACGCGGTGTGCCCGGACTACGTGTTCGACGTGTACAAGTACGACGAACCGCTCGACATCCCCGATCCGGTCGGGTCCGTCGAGCCATGAGGGCCGCGCTCCTGCAGGGCAGCGACGCCATCGCCCAGGCCGCGATCGTCGCCGGGTGCCGGTTCTTCGCCGGGTACCCGATGATGCCCTTCACCGATCTCCTCGAGTGCATGGCCCGCCGGCTCCCCGCAGTCGATGGCGTCTGCATCAACGCCGAGAGCGAGATCGCCGGGGTCAACATGACCCTCGGTGCCGCCGCCGCCGGCGCCCGGGCGGGGACCGGCTCGTGCGGTCAGGGGATCGCGCTCATGCAGGAGACCGTCGCCGAGGCGGCGCTCAACGAGGTGCCCTTCGTGCTGTTCAACATGGCGCGCGGGCAGCAGGACTACTTCCAGGCCACCCGGGGAGGGGGGTGGGGCGACTACCGCACGATCACGCTCGCGCCTCGGGACGTGGTCGAAGCCGTGGAGCACACCCAGCTCCTGTTCCACCTCGCCGACAAGCACCGCGCCCCGGTGTGCCTCTACGGCGACTACCTGATCGCCCACACCCACATGAGCGTCGCCATCGATGCGGTCGACCACGGACCGCTGCCGGCCAAGGACTGGGCGCTCGACGGCAGCCTCGGCGGGACGGGACGGTCGCGCCAGGTGTGGACGTGGGCGATGGGCAAGGCCAACGCACCCGGACCCGAGCCCGACGGGCACTGGCGTCACATCGCCGCGAAGTTCGAGGCGATCGCGCAGGTCGAAGCTCGCCACGAGGCGCGCCACACCGACGACGCCGAGGCAGTGGTGGTGTCGTTCGGCACGACCGCACCCTTCGTCGACCACGTCGTCGACGAGCTGCGCTCCGAGGGCGTCCGGATCGGTTCGTTCCGACCGGTCAGCCTCTGGCCGTTCCCGGCGGCCGCCCTGGAGGCAGCCACCGCGCACGCGAGCTCCGTGCTGGTGTACGAGATCAACGCCGGCCAGATGATCGACGACGTCCGCCTGAGCGTCACCGATCGCTCCGTGGTCCGAGGCATCGGCGGGGTCAGCGTCGACGAGAGCGGCATGCGGCAGGGTTCCCTGCTCGGCGTGGCGGCGATCCGCCAGCGCATCCGGCGAGCCCTCGATCTGGAGGCATGAGATGACCACCGTCCCGACGTCGCACCCGCCGACGGTCCCCGCCACCAAGGTGGCGGGGACGCGGGCGCCGCTCCAGCTGAGCGAGGAGCACCACCTCTGCCCCGGCTGCGGGCACCCGGTGGCGTGGCGGATCCTCCTGGAGGTGATCTCGGAGCTGGGGCTGGCGCAGCGCGCCATCGGCGTCGTCGGGCACGGCTGCTACACCAACATCGTCCGACTGGCCGACATCGACTTCCTCCAGTGCCTCCACGGCCGGGCCCCCGCCGTCGCCACCGGGGTGAAACGGGTGCAGCGGGAGGCGGCGGTGTTCACCCTCCAAGGCGACGGCGACATGGCGAGCGAGGGGTTGGCCGAGGTCCTCCATGCCGCCGCCCGCGCCGAGCGGATCACCTGCATCATGCTCAACAACGGCGTGTTCGGTGACACGGGCGGCCAGATGACGGCGGCGACGTTGATCGGGCAGCGCACCAAGACCAGTGTCGAGGGCCGCGACCCGGACCGCCACGGCTACCCGGTGCCCGTCGCCGATCTCGTGAGCCGCCTGGCCGGCACCGCGTACGTGGCCCGCGGCGCGGTCAACAACGCCGGCTCGGTGGCCCAGACCAAGCGTTACCTGCGCCGGGCCTTCGAGCTGCAGATGCAGGGTGCCGGCTTCACCTTCGTGGAGATCCTCACCATGTGCCCGACCGGCTGGTTCGTCCCGACCGCCGAAGGTCCGGGGTACCTGGTGGATGTCTTCGAGAAGGTGTACCCCGTCGGGGAGCTCGATGAGCGGTCCTGAGCTGAGGAGGGCGGGGCACGCCCTCGACATGGATCACCATCGGGTGCTGGTGCCCGAGCCGGTGGTCAAGCGCTGGCTTGCGGCGCGCGGCGTCGCCGTACCCCGTGCCGGGGAGGCGTGCCGGCCGGGCGTTGCCCTGGCCGTCAAGGCGTTCGGGCCCGGCATCGTCCACAAGAGCGACCTCGGTGGCCTGCGGGTCGGGGTTGGCGCCGCCGACGTCGCGACGGCCCAAGAGGTGATCCGCGCCGATCTCGCCTCGCACGCGGTCGCGCCGGACGGCTTCCTCGTCGAGGAGATGGTGCCGGCCGGCGTCGAGGTGATCGTCGGCGTCGTCGCCCACCCCGTGTTCGGCCCGGTCCTCGCGGTGGGGATGGGCGGGGTGCTCGCCGAGGTGATGCGCGACGTCGCCCTCCGGGTCCTGCCGGTCACCGCGTCCGACGTGGAGCAGATGATCGACGAGCTGCGCAGCTCGGTGTTGCTCGCGGGCGCCCGGGGCGCAGCCGCGGTCGACCGACACAGCCTGGTCGAGCTGGTGCTGGGCCTCGTCGGAGCGGCCGGCGAGCTCGGATCGGACCTCGCCGAGCTCGAGTGCAACCCGGTGATCGTGTCGCCCTCGGGTGCGGTCGCGGCCGACGCCCGGCTGGTGCTGCACGCCGAGACGCCCCCGCCGCGCCCGCGGCCACCCGAGACGGATTTCTCCCTCCTCTTCGAGCCCCGGGGCGTGGCGGTGGTGGGCGGATCCACCACCCGGTCGAGCTTCGGCAACTGGATCCTTGATGCGATGCGGGACATGGGGCGCCCCAACCTGGCGGCCATCCACCCCACCGCGGAGGCGATCGAGGGGGTGCCGGCGTACCCGTCGTTGTCCGCGGTGCCCCACGAGGTCGACTACGTCCTCGCCGCCGTCCCCGCAGCCGCCTGCCCTGCCCTCGTCGCCGACGCCGAGCGGGCCCGGTTCGTCCACGTCATCAGCGGTGGCTTCCGGGAGGCGGGCGCGCCCGGCGAGGGGCTCGAAGCGGATCTGATGGGCGCCGCCCGCCGGGCCGGGGTGCGCGTCCTCGGTCCCAACTGCATGGGGACCTTCAGCCCCGCCGGTCGCCTCGCCTTTCAGCTTGACGTGCCCGCCGTGGCCGGCCGCGTGGCGGTCATCTCCCAGAGCGGCGGGCTGGCGGCCGACATCATCAAGGTCGGCGACGCCCGCGGCATGCGCTTCTCCAAGCTGGTCACCGTCGGCAACGCGGTCGACGTGACCCACGGGGAGCTCCTCGACTGGCTGGTCGACGACCCGGGCACCGACGTCGTCGGGCTGTACGTGGAGGACCCCCGCGACGGTGCCGGGCTGGTCGCCGCGCTGCGCCGGGCCCGGGGCCGGGTCCCGGTGGTCGCGCTGATCGGGGGGCTCAGCGCCCAGGGCGCCCGTGCCGTGGCGTCCCACACCGGCGCGCTCGCCGGCGACGAGGCCATCTGGCGGGGGATCTCCGCGGCGACCGGGATGACCTGCGTGCGCACCTTCGAGGAGCTCATTGGCGCGCTGCGCTACCTGGAGCGCCACTGCGGCCACCACCCGGCCACCTCCCCCAACGTGCTGATCGCCGGCGTCGGGGGCGGAGCGACCGTGCTCGCCGCGGATGCGTGCGATCGTGCCGGCCTCACCGTGGAGCTCCTGGGTGACGGCGCCCGGGCGGCGCTGTCGGCGCGCGGCTACGGCGTCGGCACGAGCATCGCCAACCCGATCGAGATCCCGGTCGGCCCGGGCGTGGCCCCCGACCTGCTCGCCTCGGTGCTCGGCGAGGTCCTCGACGCGCAGGGCTTCAGCGACGTGCTCGTCCACATGAACGTCCAGCAGTACTTCTCCTTTGTCCGGGGAGGGTCGTCGCGGCTCATCCCCTTCGTCGAAGCGATCGGTTCCGCCGACCTGCGCGGGGCGCGCCTGGCCCTCGTCGTGCGCAACGCCGAGTGCGCACCGACCGACGTACGAGCCCGGCTGGAGGTGGCGTGTGCGGTCAACGACCTCGCCACCTTCGTCACCTTCGAGGAGGCCGCGGTCGCGATCGGTGCCGCCCAGCGCTTCGAGCGGAGCAGGGGGGCATGACCGCCCCCGACACCGGGGATCCCCGGTCCATCGCCGGTCGGGTCGCGCTCGTCACGGGCGCCGCGAGCGGCATGGGCCGCGCCACCGCCCGCCTCTTCGCTGCGCACGGCGCGCTCGTCGGGGCCCTCGACCGCGACGGCGACGGGCTGGCCGGCCTGGCCGAGGAGCTGACCGGTGGGGGGCACCGGGTGGCCACCGCGGTGGTGGATCTGGCCGACCGGGCTGACCTGGAGGCCGCCGTCGCCACCTTGCGCGCCGCGCTCGGCCCGGTCGACATCCTGGTCAACAACGCGGGGATCGCAGCCGGCGCCGCCCTCGACGGCCCGGGCTACGAGGACGCCTGGAGCCGGACCATGGCGGTCAACCTGGACGCTCAGGTGTGGATGGTGCGCTCCTGTCTGGCCGACCTCCTCCGCCACGGCGAGGGCAGGATCGTCAACGTCGCCTCGACCGAGGGGCTCGGGGCTACGGTGCGCAACTCGCCCTACACCGTCTCCAAGCACGGCGTCATCGGCCTGACCCGCGCGCTCGCCGTCGAGCTCGGTCGCCGGGGGGTGACGGCCAACTGCGTGTGCCCGGGCCCGATCAACACTGCGCTGACCGCGGCCATCCCCGACGACGCCAAGTCGACGTTCGTGCGCCGCCGGGTGCCGATCGGCCGCTACGGCGAGCCCGAAGAGGTGGCGCATGTGATCCTCTCTCTCGTGCTCCCTGCGTCCTCCTACCTCAACGGTGCGGTGATCCCGGTGGACGGGGGCATGACCGCCAGCAGCCGCTGAGGCGGTCGCCACGGGCTGGGCAGGCGGCCACGGGCGGCCTCAGCCGGTGGCGGCGAAGCGCTGGGCGAGGCCCTCGCCCCAGGTCTCGACCTCGGCGCGCAGGTGGAGGTGCTCCGCCCACGCGGCGAGGCGCGCCTCGTCGAGCGGTTCGAGCTCGCCGAGGCGCCCGCCGGAGCAGGCCACGACCTGACGGGCCAGGCCGATGGTGCAGGCCACGTCGAGGTGGTCCGACGGCGGCTCCGGATCGTGGTGGTGCGCCACCGCGTCGATGATCAGCGGGCTGATGCCCCACTGCCCGAGGAGCTCGGCGCTGACCTCGGCGTGGGTGAAGCCGATCAGCCGCGCCTCGAGCTCGCGCAAGCTGCGGTCGCCGGCCGCGGCCTCCCGGCGGATCGCCCGCACCTGGGTCGGCACGTGCTGGGCCAGGGCCAGCTCACCGACGTCAGCGACCAGCGCCGCGGTGAACGCTTCCTCCACCCACGGCTGGCCCGCCGCGATCCGACGGGCCATGGCGGCGGTCGCGATGCCGTGGGCGCTGAACTGCTCGAGGGAGATGCCTGCGCCGCTGGCCTGTTCGAAGAGGGTGGCGAGCGAGGCGGCGTAGACGAGGCCGCGCAGGTTGTTGAGGCCGACCATGGCGACCGCCTGCTCGACGCTGCTGATGTGGCGGCCCACACCGGCCCAGGGGCTGTTGGCCATGCGCAGGATCTGAGCCGAGAGCGCGACGTCCCCGGTGACGATGCGGGCGGCGCCGGCGGCGGAGCGGTCGTGCCGCTCGAGGTAGGAGGTCAGCTCCTCCCACACCTTGGGCAGGCCGGGCAGCGCCTCGGTGCGCTCGGCCAGCCACGTGGCGGCGTTGCGGTGGAGGATCCCCCGGGAGGCGGCGAGGCCGAAGAGGAGGCCGACCACCCGGTCCGACTGGCTGGGCCACTCGAGCACGTCGCAGGCCGGACCGCCGTCGGGGCCGGGTCCGACCCTGACGAGGCGGAC
>Ga0209698_10000455_pt1 | contig 47228 bp, 30 predicted proteins | sample LitLauG_LLR_2012_FD_187203 | JGI IMG/M metagenome (GOLD analysis project Ga0209698, IMG submission 187203) | Freshwater sediment microbial communities from Pennsylvania, USA - Little Laurel Run_MetaG_LLR_2012 (SPAdes) (version 2) | ecosystem: Environmental > Aquatic > Freshwater > Creek >...
CAGGTCTCCTTCCAGCTCATGGGCAAATTCCTCCTTGCCCACAATCTTCAACCTGTTACCCATCAGCCCGGTCTATTCTGTAACCCATCAGCCCGGTCTATACCCCTTGCAACGACCCTCACCCCATCCCTCTCCCACTCCGTGGGAGAGGGGGCACATCAGATGTCTAGGCACATCCGGTGAAGGGGCACTTCAAGGCAGGTTGATCACCACCCCGACCATCCGGCTGCCAACCGCCGCGACTTCCTGCGACAGCCGTTCCGCATCCGACGCCGCGGTGCGCCCGGCGCGCACGACCTGCACCGCCGCCCCGGCGGCCCGCGCGATCAGGCGCGCGCTGCTGCCCGCGGCCGATGCCGGCGTATCGATCAGGATGACCTCGTACTCCATCTCGGCGCGGCGCAGGAATCGGGCCAGGTTCGGCCGCTCGAGCAGGTCTTGCGGATTGGGCGGCCGTGGCCCCGAAGTGATGACCGACAGCAGCGGCAGCGCCGGCACCTTCTGCGCCGAATCGAGCAGGGCGCGGCCGGCAAGTATCGCCGAAAGGCCCCCGCGATTGCTCAGCCGGAACAGCCGATGCTGGCGCGGCTCGACATAATCGGCATCGATGAGCAAGGTGCGCGTGCCGAGCTGGGCGAACACGGTGGCCAGGTTGGCGCAGATGTAGCTGCGCCCGGCCTTGCGCTCGGCGCTGAGCACGGCGATCGATTTTTGCGCCGGATGAGCCTCCAGCGTCCGGTGGGCCAGCTGGCCGCGCAGGTTGCGCAGGCGCTCGACCATTTCATGGCCGGGTTCGAAGGCGGCGATGACCTCGCGATCGATCGCGTCGCTGTCCGGATCCAGGCGCGGCAGCGCGAACTGGCGCGCCAGGGCAAATTCGATGTCTTCGGGTTTGGCGCGGCCGAGCTGCACGGCGATCTCGCCGAAGGGCTGGTCCGAATCGAGCTGCGCCAGCAGCACTGCCCGCGCGTCGGCCGGCTGCATGCGACCGGCTTCGATCAGGATGGCGCCGATCGTGCCGGGGCGCGGAACGGCAAATTCGGCGGCCAACGTTTCGTCGTCGTCGGCGACCCCTGCGTCGTTCAGCCCGTATCGATCGCCGGGCGCCGGCGCATCGCGCGACTCGAATTCGTGGCCCGGCGCCGATGCATCGTGCGACGCGAATTCGTCGCCCGGCTCTCCCGCATCGTGCGGCTTGAATCCGTCGCCCGGCTCCCGCGCATCGTGCCGCTCGAATTCATCTCCCTGTGCCCGAGCATCGTGCGGCCCGGATTCGGCACGCGGCGCCACGCTTGGATGCGCCGCGCGCCGGTCGCCTAGCGCGGGCACGATGGCTCCTGGCCAGGTTCCGGCAACTTCCTCCGCGCGCGGTGGATCCAACCAGAGGTCCTTTTGCCGGCGCGCCGATGCGGCATCGCGGCTGGTGGTCAGGAAAGGGAACTTCATCGTCGCTGTTCTTGGCGCCGGAGCGCCCGCTAAAAGATGCTTTCCCGGATGTAAAGCACGTCTTCGGGCTGGACCAGGTCGTCGAGTTCGGGCTTGATCTCCACGACCTGGCCCTTGGCGTCGCGGCGCTTGACCCGCAGCCCGCGCTGCGTGCCGCGTTGCGTCAGGCCGCCACCCGCGGCCAGCGCCTGCACCACCGTCATGTTGCGCTCGACCCGGTACGACCCCGGGCGCTGCACTTCGCCGTAGATATAGAACAGCGGATAGCGGTCGACGAACAGGACGTCGCCCGACTGCAGGACGACGTCTTCGTCCAGATGCTGATCGACGAACATGACGCCGATGTCGATCTTCTTCCAGAACGGCTTGCCGTCACGCGCCCCGGCGAGGATCACCGAATCGGAGCCCGTCACGGCGATGCCGCCGGCCTGCGCGATGAGATCGGACAGGCGCATCTGCACGGTCTCGAGCGGATAGCGGCCGGGCCGGTTGAACTGCCCGAGCGCAGCCACCTGGTTGCCGTGGATCTGCTCGATGAGCACGGTGACCTGCGGGTCGATGAGGAACTTGCCGTCCTTGAGCAGCCGCGCGATCTTCGCCTCGGCGGCCGAAGGCGAGCCGCCGCCGATTTGAACGACGCCGATCAGCGGAAAGGTGATGGTGCCGTTCTCGGTGACCCGCGTCTCGACCGTGAGGTCCGGGTTCTGGAAGACCGAGATCTTGATGACATCGCCGGGACCGAGCAGGTATTCCTGATTGATCTTGTCCAGGACGGCCGGCCGCGGCGCTGGCGACGCAGCGGCTTGCGCGCCGCCCGGCGCACCGCGCGCGCCGCCCGCACTGACGAGCGCGCAGGCGAAAACGCAAAGAAACGGCAAGGCAATTCTTGCCAGGCGCGAGCGTTCACGGGGACGCAGCAGGGGGAATCTTGGAATCACGGATCGCGTAGAGGACCGGCGCGGTCCCACATGACTTGTCAACAGGGCTTTATACCCTACTTGTTTCATATACACGTGACGGGGCGCCGCACACCCGGTGGACGAAAGGAATTTGACACGAGCCTTTCATGCGCCCTTGTTACCTTCAACGATCGCCTGAAAGAACGCAAGCCTACGACGCGCGGTCACCGCGCGCAGACGGACTGAGGGCGAACCGACAGCAGCCGGGTGCGGCGTGGCGCGCACCGGGCGGCAGGCGGCTTTCCAACCGGGAGGAAGTGTTGCGGGCCCAATATCATCGCAAGGAAGCGCTGACGGATTTGGCTGGCAGCGTCGGTCTGGGTGCCTTGGCACCGGCTGCGCCGACCGCCGTGCGGCGCCGGATCCTGCTCTATGGCTTGAATTTCGCGCCGGAACCAACGGGCATCGGCAAGTTCACCGGCGAGATGGCCGAATGGCTGGCGCGCCAGGGGCACGATGTTCGGGTGATCACGACCGCACCCTATTACCCGGATTGGCGAGTCTCTTCGGGCTACCGCGCGTGGGCGTACCGGCGCGAAACCTGGAAGGGCGTGGAAGTATTCCGCACGCCGATCTGGGTGCCGCGCGTGCCCAGCGGCGCCAAGCGCCTGGTGCATCTGGCGAGTTTCGCCGCCTCGTCGCTGCCAGTGCTGCTGGCCAACCTGTTCTGGCGGCCCGATCTCATCTGGTGCGTGGCCCCGACCATGGTCTGCGCGCCCGCCGGTGCGCTGGCCGCGCGCCTGTGCGGCGCCGCCTCGTGGCTGCACATCCAGGACCTGGAAGTGGACGCGGCCTTCGATCTGGGCATGCTGCGCGGCGCAAGACTGCGCCGCGGCGCGCTGTTCCTGGAGCGCGCGCTGGTGCGCGCGTTCGATCGCGTTTCGAGCATCTCGCACAACATGGTGGCCAAGCTGCGCGAGAAGGGCGCCGCCGACCAGCGTAGCGTGCTCTTTCCAAACTGGGCCGATACCGACGTGATCCGCCCGGTGAGCGGGCCCAATGCCTACCGCGAGCAGCTCGGCATCCCGCCGGAGGCCTTCGTGGTGATGTATTCGGGGACCATGGGCGCCAAGCAAGGCCTCGAAGTGCTCGCTGGCGCTGCGCGCCGGCTGCAGGCCGAAACGAACATGCACTTCCTGCTTTGCGGCCAGGGTGCCGGACGCGAATCGCTGGAGGCGGCCTGCATCGGCCTCGAGCGGGTGCACTGGCTGCCGCTGCAGCCCGTGGAGCGCCTGGCGAGCCTGCTGGGCGCCGCCGACGTGCACGTGCTGCCGCAGCAGCGCGCCGCGGCCGACCTTATGCTGCCGTCCAAGCTCACCGGCATGCTGGCCAGCGGGCGCCCGGTGCTGGCCACCGCGGAGCCGGGTACCGAGATCGCGCGGTGGGTCGAGGGCTGCGGTGCCATCGTGCCGCCCGAAGACGAGGTGGCGATGGCGGCGGCCCTGGGCGAACTGGCCCGGACCCCGGAGTTCTGCCGCCACCTGGGCGTGGCGGCCCGCCGACGCGCGGTGGAGCAGCTGTCACGCGGCTCCGTGCTGCAGCGCTTCGAGGACGCGATGGAGGAGATCCTCGGCGCGCACTGAGTCATTGTTGCCGCGAGGGTGCCGCGGGAACGGCACGGCCGGGCCGCCATGCGCGTATGTCGCACGCTTTCATGACACGTGTATGACGGCCGCCTTGGTTTGCCGCGGCGTCTGGTCATGTGACACGATGCCTGAAATACACCCATCACATTCGTCCGGTACGGTTGCAGGCTAACCTCCTGAATAGCGTCATGAATCCGGAACGTCTCCTGCTTGTTTTGCGAGCCCGCTATCGCATCATCCTGGCTTGCGTGCTGTTCTTTGGCGCGCTGGCGCTGGGCCTTAGCCTGATGTTGACCAAGCAGTACACGGCCACGACGCGCATCCTCCTCGACGCGCGCGAACCCGACCTGCTGTCGACGCAAGGCGGCAGCTATTCGGTGCTGGCGCCGACCTACATCGCGACCCAGGTCGATGTGCTGCACAGCGATCGCGTGGCCGACCGCGTCATCGAGACCCTGGGCCTGGGCAAGAGCGCCCAGGCGATCCAGCAATGGCAGCAGAACCGCGAGGGCAACGCGACGCTCAACCAGTACTACGCCGAGGTGCTGGGCAAGTTCCTCATCGTCATCCCGTCGCGTACCAGCAACACCCTGGCCCTGGAATTCACCAATCCGAATCCGGAGTTCGCCGCGGCCGCGGCAAATGCCTACGCCAAGGCCTACCTCGAGGTGAGCGCGCAGCTGCGTGCCGATCCGGCGAAGAGCTATGCCGATTGGTTCACCACGCGTGCCGAGGAAGAACGCGCGCACCTTCAGGAGGCGCAGGCCAGGCTGTCGGAATTCCAGCGCACCAACGGCATCGTCTCCAACGACGAGCGGCTCGATGTCGAGACTTCGCGTTTGAACGAGCTCAACGCGCAGCTCACGGTGATCCAGGGCCAGCTCTCCGAATCGGGCTCGCGGGAGAAGACGGCCAAGGGGCGCATGTCCAGTTCGCCCGACGTCATGCACAACACGGTCGTGGAGACCCTGCGCAGCGAGATCGCGCGCAGCGAGGCCAAGCTGCAGGACCTGAGCAAGGAATACGGCGACCATCATCCGCAGTACCTGCGGGCGGTGGCGGAACTCGAATCGCTCAAATCGGCGCTCTCCAGCGAAATGCAGAAGGTGGCGAACACGGTGGGGGCGAGCAACGACGTGAACGTGCGGCGCGAGGCCGAGACCCGCGAGGCGCTGCGCCAGCAGAAGGAAAAAGTGCTGGCGCTGCGCGCCCAGCACGACCAGATGACCGTGCTGCAGCGCGACGTCGATTCGGCGCAGCACGCCTATGACATGGTGGCGACGCGCCTGGCGCAGACCGGCATCGAGAGCCAGGTGAAGAGCACCAACATCGTCGTGCTCGAAGAGGCCCGCGTGCCGCCCAAGGCGTCGAGCCCGAAGCCGGCGCGCAATGCGGCGATCGGCCTGGCGGTGGGCCTGCTGGCGGGTCTGAGCATCGCCGTCGGACTCGAGCGCCGGCGCCCGCGGCTGCGCAGCGTGGGCGATATCGCAGAATTCCTGGCGCTGCCGGTGCTGGGCGTGGTGCCCAGGGTCAAGATCAAGGGCAAGCGCGCCGGCGTGCGCCGCATCGCCGGGCCGCGCGTGCCGGCGCCCGCATGAGCGCCAGCGCGATCCCGCCGGGGGGCGGACTGAGCCTGCGCGGCTGGTGGCCGCTGTTGGGCGGGGTCGTCGCGCTGCTGCTCGTGAGCTATGTGCGCTTCATCGGTGGCCTGTGGAGCGCTCCGGGCAACGACCATGCACCGATCCTCGTGGCCATCGCCCTATTTGTATTCTGGCATCACCGTGACGCCCTGGCCAAGGCGCAGCCATCGAAGACCGTTTGGCCAGCCGCCGTGCTGCTGGGGCTAGGCTTGCTGATGTTCCTCTTCGGCGTGCGCACCAAGATCGGCTCGTTCGAGGCCTTTTCGCATGTGCTGCTGCTCAGCGGAGTGTTGTTGCTGGCGGGCGGCACCGCGCTGCTCCTGCGCCTTTGGTTCGCGCTGCTCTTCCTGCTCCTGTCCGTGCCGATCCCGACCTTCTTGTTGAGCATCGCCACCGAGGGACTGAAGTCCAATGTGACGACCGCCGCGGTGCAGATCCTCTACAGCCTGGGCTACCCCATCGCGCGCGACGGCGCGATGATCACCATCGGCTACTACCAGCTGCTGGTGGCCGAGGCCTGTTCCGGCATGAATTCGATCATCAGCCTGAGCGCGATCGGACTGCTGTACCTGTACCTGGTACCGCCGCGGCGTCTTTGGCAGCTGCTTGTGTGCCTGGCCAGCATCTTGCCCATCGCCGTCGGGGCAAACGTGCTGCGCATCGTCATCCTCAGCCTGATCACCTACCACTTCGGCGACGAGGCCGGCCAGGGCTTCCTGCACGAATTCGCGGGGATGGTGATGTTCCTGTTCGCGCTGGCGACGGTGATCGGTCTGGCCACGCTCCTGGCGCGCATACCCGCGCCAGGAGCGACGAATCGCGTCGAGGCCAGTCGTGCCTGAGCGGCGCGCGATCCTGGCCGGCGCGGCCATGTTCGTCGTTGCGGCCGTCGCGCCTTTCGTCGAAGCGCGCCGGATCCTGGCGCGCGAATTGCCTCCGCTGCGCCTGGAGCAGGACGTGCCGAACGAATTCGGCGCCTGGCGCGTCGACAGTTCGATCATCGCCGTCCTGCCGTCGCCCGACGTGCAGCGCCAGCTCGACGAGGTGTATTCGCAGCAGTTGTCGCGCACCTACGTGAACAGCGCCGGCGACCGGGTCATGCTGGTCATGGCCTATGGCGAAGACCAGGTCGGCAAGACCACCGTCGCCCACCTGCCGGACGCCTGCTACCCGGCGCAGGGCTTCACGATCGAACCGCGTCCGCCGCGCCCGGTGCCGATGGGCGGCCGGGCGCCGCTTTCGGTCAGCCGCCTCGTGGCGACCAAGCCGTTTCGCATCGAGCCGATCACGTACTGGACCGTGGTGGGCGACCGCACGTTCTCTTCGGACTACGAGCGGCGCGTGGCGCGCCTGACTTCGGCCCTTGACGGCGTCATTCCGGACGGGATGCTGGTGCGGATCTCGTCGATCGATGCGAACGAAAAGCGCGCCTTTGCGGCGCAGGACGAATTTGCGGCGGCTTTGCGGGAGGCGCTCACGGCGTCGGTACGGCCACGAGTGTTCGGCAGAACGGCTTGACGTTCTTTTTCGGCGATGGATCGCAAGGCGAATCCTTGCTCCGGGCAAACGGTGGTCGCGGCAGCACGTATGGCCTGCCGGAATCCGGTGCCTAGGCGGATATTCCCATGAACCTTGCGCTTGGGGTGGCCGATCCACCCCATGATGATGCCGCCGGGGAAGCCCAGCGGGCGGCTGCACGCCAGCGGCGCATCGCGGTCAATGTCGCCGTGGCCGCCTTGGCGAAGATCGCGTCCTTCGCGATCAATCTGCTGCTCATCCCGATATTGCTGGGCTACCTCGGGGGCGAGCGGTTCGGCGTTTGGGCGACGATCACTTCGTTCGTGATGCTGCTGACTTTCGCCGACTTGGGCGTGGGGAACGGCCTCATGACCGCCATTGCGCGGGCCAGCGCACGCGGCGACAACGCCGAATTGCGGAGACTGGCAACAGCCGGGTTTGCCGCGACTTCGGGATCTGCCGGTGCGCTTGCGGCCTTCACCTTCCTGCTTGTTCCGTTGATTCCCTGGGGGGCGCTGCTAAATGCGCCGTCAACCGAGGTCGATGAGATCGCGGCTTCTGCAATCATTCTTGGTCTAAGTCTGGCCATCGGTATGCCGGCCAACGTCGCATCGCGCATCGAGACGGGGCTGCAGCGGGGTTTCGTTGCGAATTGCGTGCAGCTGGCCGGTGCCGTGGCGGCCGGCATTGCGACGATTGCCGCGATCCGCCTTGGCGCGGGACTTCCTTGGCTTGTGGCGACGAGTGTCGGTGTCCCGGCGCTCGTTGCGATCGGCAACAGCGTTGCGTTTTTCGGCTTCGCGCGTCCCGACCTTAGGCCGAGCCGGGCCGCCTTCGCATGGGCCGACGTGCGTGGCCTGCTACGGTTGGGTTCGCTCTTCCTGGTCTTGCAGATGGCGATCTCATTCAGTGCCTCGAGCGACAATCTGGTCATCTCCCACATCATGGGTCCGGAAGCGGTAACGCAGTACACCGTCCCGGCTCGCCTCTATGCGCTCATCTCGGCCGGAATCGCGCTGGCCCTGACGCCGCTTTGGCCGGCGTACGGCGAGGCGATGTCCCGCGGCGACCACCGGTGGGTAAGAAAGACGCTCCTGAAGACCATGGCGATGTCGCTCGGTGTATCGCTCACGGCCGGGATACTGTTGACATTCTGCCTGCCGTTCATCTTGCAGGCCTGGGTGGGCAGTCGGGTGCACAGTTCCATGGGCCTGATGGTGGCCATGTCTTTTGCCACGGCGTTCGATTCGTTCCGAACGTCCGTCGCGATGTTCCTCAACGGAGCGGCGGTGGTCCGATTTCAGCTGATCGTCGATATCAGCTACGCGCTGGTCTGCATCGCGGCGCGCATCCTGCTGGTCAGCAGCTTTGGTTTGATAGGCATCCCATTGGGGTCCGTGATCGCGTTTCTTGCCACGGTACTCGGTCCGCACCTTTGGTATCTTGGTCGCCGATTTGCCACGGATTTGGCACCCGAGTCGGCCTAAGTGGTATCGGTTGAATCGCGGACGGCCGACATGTCCCATCGGCAAGAGGCTGATGAGCGACCATTGCGGCTCGAATTTTGAGGTCTAATGATTTTTTGCCCGGCTTGCAACGGTACGGAATTCGAAGATCTGGGATCCATTCCCCGATCGAATCTATTCGCCGGCCGGACATTGGGCCATCTTTTGCCGGGGGCCTCGCTATATCGTTGCGCGCGATGCTTGCTTGGATTCCGCGAGCCGCGAATATCGAAGGCCGAACTGGATGATCTCTACCGCCAGGGTTCGGCGGTTGCTTGGACCGGAACGGCTGCACAGCGTGTCGACTGGTCGTTGGCCCGTTCGGCAATTGACGTCCATTGGCATGGCGGAGCGGAAATCCTCGACATAGGCTGTTTTGATGGCTCGTTCCTGGCGGGCACCCCCGCGAAGCGCCGATTCGGAGTGGAGATCAGTGAGGAGGGAATCCGGCGAGCAAAGCAACGTGGAGTGGAGATACTAGGCCGGGATTTCGGATGCGTCACGGAACAGGACCGAACATTTGACGTCATCACGGCTTTCGATGTCATCGAGCATGTTGAGGATCCAAGATCGCTATTTCAATTGCTTGCGGCAAAGTTATCGCCCGGCGGGATGTTGATCGTCTCCACAGGCGATCTCGACGCGCCGAGTTGGCGCCTAGCTCGTAGCCGCTATTGGTACTGCGCGCTTCCTGAGCATATTTCCTTCCTCAGTCGACGCTGGTTCGAATCGACTGCAGCGGAAGTCTGTCTGCAGATAATCTCGACTCGCGCATTCTCCCACGGCAGTCGATCCTTCGTGCGCAGGGCCAAAGAAGCATTCTTGAATTCCATATATCTTTTGGCTCCCGGGGTGATCCGATACGCGCGAATCTTTGGGGCTGGCGAGCGCGACACGTCTGAGCACGTTGAGCTGCTGAACTTTCCACCTTCGTGGATGACCGCCCGGGACCATGTCCTGGTTGTCATGCGGCATTGGCAAGGCGATTGAGGCTTCGCCAACTGGGTTTGTCAGGACGCCCCGCGCCGTCGGGGTCGGTCTGCGCATCGATCCCGCGCGTTTTTCGGCCTCTTTCGCCGTGGCGGCTTGCGTCTGGGTAACGCGAAGCGTGGCCATCGCGCCGGTAGACCAAAGCGGGTGAGGTCACGCAGCTTGAGCGCAAGCAGACAAGAGCTCGGCATCGCGTGTCCAGCAAGCGTGTCCAGCAAAATGGATCATCGATTCGAACAGGCGACACTCGGAAGGAACGCACACGATTGCGTAGAAGGGCGACTTGCCTCCGAGGCGCCGGCGGTGATGTGCCGAAGTGGACGGGGGCTGTCAATGCGACGGCATCTTCACGAAGATACCGTCCGCTTGCAATAGGCGACCATTGGTCGGATCCACAATTCCGGGCATCAATAGCCAGAGCGAGAATCCAGCAGCCGTCATGCGCTGCCGCAGTTCGTCCCAAAGAGGTTGATTTTCATACAGAGGCACAAAACTCAGTTCCAGCTGCACCGCCCTCGTGCCGGAAAGAAGTTCCCCGGCGCCATCAAGAACCTTGCCCTCATAGCCTTGAGTATCGATCTTTAGGAGAATGTTCCTCTCTTGACGCAAAATGGAAGGAATCAGCGTGTCGAGTCGTCGCAGAGGAACGGCCTCGGTTCCGATGTACCGAGAATCGGGCGCCGCATCCAGGTGAGCTTGCAGCATCGGCAGCAGCGAGGAACTGGCCGAATTTCCGGCGATATTCACCGTCGCCTCGCTGTCCTCGGCGCCGACGGCGCAACGCTCGAATGCTTGCCAGCCGGAATGTTTGCTCGCACGCCGCGAGAGGCGCTCATGCGGGGCGCGCAGTGGTTCGAATGAAACGATGCGCCCGTCGTATCCGGATGTGAAAAGGGATTCGGCGAATTGCCCTTCGTTTGCGCCCACGTCGAGGATCAGATCGATCTTGAAATGGCGCAGCGTCGCGAGGATGCGCGCTGCATCCGAGCGTTCCGGGCGAAAGCTGTGGATCTCAAGTCCGGCGAGTCTTGCCGCACGGTTGGCGAAACGCTTCAGATCGGAGATTTCCATCGGGTCTTCACAGTAAGAGGGCGATCGTTGCGGGGCGGATATCGAGCTATACCAGTACAAGGTTACTTCCAGGTTTCAGCTGCCGCCTGACGCAGGCAGGCGTGCGCCGACCCGCTCTTGCAGGCCCGACCTCGATGGATTTCCGCTATCGGTTGCAGCGAGCACCAGCGTCCGCGCCCTTTGATTGGGCGGCAAGAGTGCCGGAAAGCTGTAGGCTGACCAGTTCGTACGGCAGCAATTCCAGTCGCAATGTCCCGCCGTCATGCCCGAATCTCTCGCCGGTCGACGGTCGATCGATCGAACCGTTGCCAATGAGGTCGACCATCGCTGTTGCTGCGCGCGCCGTGCCATTAACGGCATAGATCCATCGTCGTCCTTGATCAACCGCGGTTCGTACCGTGACGGCGGCGTGCGGCGGGGAAACTTCGCAAAACGGGATCGCCGGGAGCCGCGTAAAGTCGGCAAGAAATCCGGGCAAATATGCGTTTCCGAAGGTATAGCCATTGCCGCCGTCGCCCAGCATCAGGGCATCGGCCACGGCAAGTTGGCGTGCATAGGCCTCGAGGGCCTGGCGTCCAAAGGGATGGGCCGCCAGGCTTGCCCAGGTGGCGCGAGTTCCCGGGGGGAATCCAAGGCGGTCCGGGGGAATCACGTCATTCGTGGCTTCAAGGTAGCGGTGCGCGGAGATGTAGCGCCCCGGGCGCCCGTCCGACGTGAGCGCCAGTATGATCGTCGCATCCCTCGAAGCCTGGAACAGGCCCTTTTCGACGGCATCCGGAAGGTTTCGTCCGTACGAGGACGATGAATCGATGACGTGCACGTCTTCGAGATCGGCAAGGGACGCCGGGTCGAGTCCCGCGTCGCGCAGGCGCTGCGCTGGGGTGTCGACATCGGCAAAAGGCCGCTCCTCGTCCGCCGGAAACGCGTGAAGGAACAGCTGGAGGTCCGGCCGCGCGTCGCGAATTCGATTTGCAAGCCGGCGGAACAGATCCGTCAGCTGTCGGCAGCGCCATTGCTCCCACCGAGCGCGACCGGTTGTCGCGAGCCATTGGCTGCGCGCGCGCCGTGGATTGGCGTCCGCCGCGCCGAAGAAGGGGATCTCGGTCTTCGATTCGCGCGCGAATCGCGCGATCGTCTCGTCGTCGTATCCCCATTCGATTCCGACGAGATTGTCGAGCGCGGCGTTCGACCACCCCATGTATCGGAGGCTCACGCCCTTGAATGCCGGCGAATCGCGATAGCGATCGGCGAGCTCTCCAACCATTGCGACCAGCCATTCCTGGATACGCGGAAGAAGGATGTTGTAGTACGGTGGGCGGTTCAATGTGCGCCCGTCTGCGGTGAAATAGTTGTCGTTGCCGTCCTTGGAAACCAGCAAGAGTCGCCTCGCCTGTGTGTCATCCAAGCCCTGGACAAGTTCGTCGGCGCGCGGATGCAATTCCGGTATCACGGAAAGACCAAATCGTTCCGCGGCAAGAAAGATCCGCCGCAGGACATCGCGGTCAGGGACGATGTCCATCCGGTTGTACCGCGACGGATAGAGCTGCCCACCGTAGACCAGTGCGGTCGGCATCAGCACCGTGCCTCCGACCTCCGCGACTTTGCCGGCCCATCGGTCGGCCGCACGAGCGACCGATTCCGGCGTGTCATCGCTCGCACCAAAGAGGTCGATGAAATTGATGCCTTCTTCGTACCAGGAGACGAACTCGCGTGTATTCGTTCTCGGCGGTACAACCGAGTCGGGCTCGCCTGGTGAATAAGGCTCGATGTGAATCCGCGCGCAGGCGGCGCGCATGCCGTCATGCAATGGCGCGAAGACGATGCGGGGTTCGGAATCGCGTGCCCAGTAGTCGAACCGGGCGGATTGCATGGCATTGCTGGTTGCATAGGGCCCGCCCGTATCGACCGCGATACCGATGGCGTACGCACGCTGGTTCCGTTCGCGCAGAAAGATTCCGAACGTCCGGTCCGCGTCATCGGGAACGGCAACGTCGATTCGATAGCGGTGGCCGGGAACCAGCCCGGGCAGGATATAGGCGAACCAGCTGGGTTCCGGCATTCCGGCTCTTGCCGCGGCCGGTCGACGCTGGTAGGCGAACCAACCGGTCGCGGCCGACTGGCGAGCGCGCCCAGCGGGTCCCCGGGAGACGACGGAATCGCCGGATTCGTAGTCCGGATGGCTGGCGAGGCAGTCGACGTCGATCCCGTGCCCGGTTGCCGATTCGTGCGTCGAAGGCGGCCGCGTCGTGTCGATCACCTGGTAGTCGAAGCCCTTGATCGCCTCCGCAGGGTTTTGCCCGTTCCGCGGCGGATTTGCTCCATGCGTGCCCATGGACGGGTCGGCGACGACGCGATAAAACCCTTCCTCGATGCACGGCACAATGAACCGCAATGTCTTGAGCTCGCTCGACTCGGGCAGGCTCAGCACCTGTCGAAAGACGCGCGAGTTGCGGGCGCGGTCCTGGACTTCGACGGCCACGCGGTCGGGCGACGAGTCGCCGCCGTATAGCAGTTCGAAACCGGGGCACTCACCGGAACGGAAGATCTGCCCATCAGTGGGCCAGCGGATCGCCAGCGATCCGCTGGGCGAACCATCGGACGGCCTCACTTCGAACGAGCGAAAATCCGAAAATCCGTACCACGGATCGTTCTGGAAGCGGATTCGATGACTGCCCTCATTCAGCCATACGTTGCCGACCTTGTCCGGTACGCGAGGGATGCCGCTACCGCCGGCAAAGTAGGCAAAGGGCCGCTGCGCCGGTTCGATCGGCGGATCGACGATCGTCTCCAGTGCGCCCCCGTAGGTCCAGATCTGGTACCAGCCCGGCGTGGAGATCGAAATGTCGAACTCCACCCAGCCAGAGATGCAGCACCGGGTACCCCGCAGATTCCCTGCCGCACGGACATCCGCGGCGGAATCCGGTCGATTGAGCTGCGATCGGTCGAAGCTCGTCGCGGAGCGCACGATGGTTGCAGCCGCAGGGCGCGGTTGCGCTACGCAAGCCACGACGAGCAGGCTCGTCACGACCATGGCCATGACAATGCCAAGGCCCGTCCGGCTGCTTTGGCCGGCCGACCTTGCGCAACCGTCGGTCAGGGCGGGCATCGCGTCAATCCCTCGCGTGCCTGCGTCGATCGCGAGTGGGGCGATATCTTGCAAGCCTTGCATCAACGGGTCGGATGTGGCGCGGGTCGACTGCCTGCGGCTTGAATCGAATCCTTTGGGTCGACCGTCGTGGAGGCTGCACCGCCCGTCGCCTTGAACCCGAGCAGCACGAAAGCGAAGGCCCACGAAATCCTGAGCTGTCCGCCCAGCGGCGAGAACAACAGGTCCCACAACAGACTCGGCGCGATCAGGATGATGAGCAGGTCCGAAGCCGAGCGAAGCTCGAACGACCGGCGCATGGCGCGGAAGATCTCGCGAATGATCAGCACCCAGACGATCGCGCCGACGATGCCGGCCTCGACCCAGGCGCTGAAGATGTGGGAGTGCACAGGGATCAGCGGCTCGCCTACGGGAATCTGCGCCTCGACCTGCTGGATGCGCTCCGGCGAGGCGTATCGTCGTATTGCCTCAAGATAGATGTTGTAGTAATAGGCGCTGCGGGCCCACGATCCGTAGCCGATGATGGGCGAATCGGCAATCGCCGCCGACGAGGAGAAGAACTCCTGGCGGCCGCCCGCCAGCACGCCGACAACCGGGTCCAGGCCTTCCATGCGCTGTTCCGCGAACTTCAGCCGCGCGTCCTCGCCAAACCAGCCCTGGGGCGCGCCGGTGACGTAGATCGTCCCGATACCGTAGATGATCGCGAAGCCGAACAGCACGGCCGCCCAGAAATGACGATCCCAGCCCCTTTTCAGTACTTCGCGCGAAGCGGGAAAGGCGCAAGCCAGGAAGGTGCAGCCCGCCAGGAAGAAGGCGAGAAAGAAGTTGCGCGAGTTCAAGAGGATCGAGGTGAGGGCAAAGCCGAAGCAGATCGCGCCCAGAACCATCGGCGCAACCTTCTGGCGGTTGAACCCCAGCAGGATCACGACGGCGGCGACCGCGTGCAAAGCGGAATCCCCTACGCCGAATTTCCATCGTTCGGCCAGCACATCATGTTCCTGCCAGGCGAAAATCCCCAGCGCGATGGAGGCCCCGATCAGCCAGGAAAGGAGCCGCGCTTCCGTCGTCAATAGCCGCCGAAGAACGTAGAAGTTCAGGATCAGGAAGATCAGCTTGGCCCAGCCTCGAAGGTAATCCCCGATAAACGTTCCACGGTAGATGTCCGTTGCCATGAGAGCGAGCAGCCAGATGCCGATCCAACCCAGTTGCACGCCATCATATTTCGGCTTGATTTTCGGGGAGGTCACGTAGAACAAAGGAAAAAGCAGGAAGAGAATCAGCTCCGTGACGAAAAGCTGGCCGATGAGATTGATCTCCTTGACCATGCCCAATGGAAGAATCAATAGCATCAGGCAAGGAAGAAACTCCTTCGAATCGGTGATCCGGCGCGCACGCGCGGGGTAGGGCATGGGCTCTGTCGTCGTAGCCATGATCGTCGCCTACCTCGTGGCCACGTTGCTGCCGCTTCCCGGTCGCCGCATCACGGCTCGCCCGGCCGCGCGCCGTCGGCGGCCCATGCCGCGGGGGCGACCGAGCGTCCCGGTTCATTGGGCGCGGTGGGTGCCGGCACGGTACGCTCGTAGATCTTGGCATCCAGCAGCATGCGAAACCACAGCGCCTGGAAGAAGGCGAAGTAAAAGCCCGCCTTGCCGTCGAGAAAGCCCAGGCAGAAGACGAAGCGGTAGCAGAAGTACCCCAGCGGCCGCACGCCGATCGGCAAGCGGTAGTAGAGGTGGCGCAGGAAGCGGGCGCGCTCGCGCGCATCGCCGAAGAAGCGCGCGGCGAGCAGGCCGCTGGCGGCCGGGCGTGCCGAGAGGATCTCCTGCACCTCCAGGTCGCTCCAGCGGTTGTGCCGGGCTACCCATTCGGCCAGCGTCAGGGTGTTGCGGTCGTGCATCAGGCCGGCCAGGCGCTGTGCCGGTGCCGAACTGACGAAATGCTGGTCGTACAACCGGTCTTCGCAGCGCGCGGTGCCCGAACGGAACAGGCGCAGGTGCCACGGGTTGACCCCGCTGTGGCGCAGCATCCGGCCCAGGAAGTAGTCGCGCCGCTTGAGCAGGAAGGCCGTGCCCGGCCGCTTGCCCTTGAGCACATCCTGGATCTCGCGGATCGCGGTGTCGTCCAGCACCTCGTCCGAGTCCAGATGCAATTGCCAGTCGAACTCGTTCTGCACCTGGGCGATTGCCCAGTTGCGCTGCTCGCCGTAATTCACGAACGGACGCTGCGCAACCCGGGCCTGCGCCGCCCGGGCGATCTCGAGGGTGTCGTCGGTCGACCCGGAATCGACCACGAACAGGTGCTCGCTCACCTGCCGCGCCTGGGCCAGGGTCTCACGCAGGATGCGGCCGGAATTGAAGGTCAGCACGACCACGACACAGCCGGCCATCGAAGCAGGGCGGTTGCTCATGTCGGCAGCGGCGTGCGCTTGCGTCCCGGGACGGCCGGGTTGCCCCGCCACACCGTCCAGGGTTCCTGCGCATTGCGCATCAGCACCGCCCGGGCGCCGATCACGCAGCCTTCGGCAACGCGCACGCCGGGCCCGACGAAGGCGTCGGCGCAGATCCAGACGTTGGGTTCGAGGACGATCGTCCGCGCAACGAGCTGGAAATTCGGCGCATCGATGTCGTGCGTGCCGCCGCACAGGTGGGCGCCCTGCGAGATCACGCAGCGCCGGCCGATGCTCATCTGCGCCATGTTGTACAGGGTTGCGCCGCTGGCGATGCCGGCCTGGTCACCGACATCGAGCAACCAGGGCGCCCAGATTCGCGCGCCAGGGTACACGTGCACGCCGCGGCCGATGCGCGCCCCGAACAGCCGCAGCAGCGCGGCGCGCCAGGCGTGCAGCGGCCGCGGGCTGGGCCGAAATAGCAGCAGCCAGGCGAAATTCCACAGCACCCGCCCGGCGCGATTGGCCAGGCGGAACGAGGGCTGCGTGTAGGGGTCGTTGCCTTCGAGGATCATGGCGCCATCCGGCCGCGTTTTACGTGCGCTCGAGGCGCGCCGGCACCTCGGTTGGGCGCGCGTCCTTCGCCGCCCGCCCGGCATGGGCGGTGTAGTTTTGCAAAGCGGGGTGCGCCAGAAGGTTCGCGGCCCACAGCGCCGGGGTGAACTGGGCCGCAAGCTGCCGGCTGCGCTGGCCCAGCGCGGCCAGATCGGTGGCGCCCTCGATGCGCAGCAGGGCACGGGCCAGCCCCGGCGCGTCGCCGGGTGCGACCAGGTGGCCGTTGTAGCCTTCGCGCACCAGATGGACCGCCGCCCCGCATACCGTGCTGGCGACCAGCGCCAGCCCGGCGCTGGCACCTTCGGAAATCTGCACGCCCCAGGGTTCGCGCAGGCTGGGTGCGACCAGGCAGGCGTGGCGCCCCAGCACCGCGGGCAGATCCTGCGGCTGGACAAAGCCCAGGGCCTGCATGCCTTCGACGCCGCCGACCAGCGCCGCCAGCGGCCCGGTGCCGGCGATCGTCAGCGGCCAGGGCGCGGTCGAGGCGCGCCGATAGCGCCGATAGGCCTCGACCAGCGTGGCGATGCCTTTTTCGGGGGCCAATCGGCCGACGAAGACGAAGGCGCGGCGCGCCTCCAGCGGTCCGCCATCGGCCGCCGCGAAACGGGCCGCATCGGGCGCATACAGGCCGGCCAGGATCTGGTCGTCGGAAAATCCCATGCGGCGGGCGAATTGCCACTGGCGCTCGCCCGCCACGAGGGCACCTTCGAACAGCGGGCGCACGTACCAGGGCGCGACGGCGCGGCCCAGCCATTGCCTGGCGCGCTCTTCCCAGGGATTGTCCATGCACAGGATGCGCACGCAGCGGCCCTTGAGGAGGCGCGCCGCGATGCGGTACCCGGGGTGGTTCCAGCCCGACACCAGCACCAGCTGCGGATCGAAGCGGTCGAGCTGTGCGGCAAGCGCCGTGGCGTCGATGCCGTCGGTACCGCTCCACTCCATGCCGCGCGCCCGGTCGCGCAGCCAGGCGAACTGCTGTGCCGCGAAGGGCGCCTGGTTTTCGGCACGGAACCAGCTGGCCAGCAGTTCCACGCCGCGCGCGTCGAGCTCGCGCAGGCAGGCGTCGAGATAGCCCGAAAGGTGCGACCACAGCACGGCCACGCGCTGCGGGCGCGTGGACAGCATGCGCGGGGCGGCCAGGGTGCTCATCGCGGGCGCAGCCGTTCGAGCGCGTAGCGCGGGTGGCGCAGAACCTTGGTCGCGCGCAGGCAGGTCGAGATGAGCTCGTCGCCACGGTGCTTGGGGCGTCCCTTGGCATTTTCGAATATGCGCTGGGTATCACGCAGGTACATGGCTTCAAGGCGGCCGCTGCCGGTGATCGAAGCCGCGTGGATGCGAAACTGCGCGACATCCTCATAGATGATGTCGTGCTGCAGACCGGCGCGCACGAACTGGAAGAAGAGTTCGCCATCCCAGCACGTGCGGTTTTCCTTGTTGAATCCGCCGGCCTCGTTCCAGCAGCGGCGGCGAAAGAACGTGCCTTGCTGGAACAAGGTGTAGGCGCCATGCAGGTAATCGGCCACCGACAGCCGGGTCGGCACGATGCGCGCGCCGCGGCGCCCCTGCTCGTCGATGAAATACCCGCAGCCCGAGATCAGCGCTGCCGCCGGACGCGCCTCGAAGGCCCGCGCCATGCGCTCGAATGCACCGGGCAGGAACTCGTCGTCCGAATTCAGGAAGCACAGGATGTCGCCCGTCGTCAGCGCGAAGCCTTTGTTCAGGCCGTCGGCCGCGCCGGCGTCCGGTTCGAAGATCGCGTGCGTCACCCGTTCCCCGTAGCCGAGGATGATGGCGCGACTGTCATCGCTTGATCCGGGGTCGACGACGATGTACTCCTTGTCGGGCCAGGATTGGCTCACGACGGAGTCCATGGCGCGGCGCAGGAAGCGGCCCTGGTTGAACGAGACGGTGACGACACTGATGCGCATGACAGGTTTGCGGCGCCGCTGTCGCGGCGCATTCGGTTTGGGAAGGGATGGCCCCGGAACTAGGCCGTCGGCCGCGTGGCGATGGCCACCATCGATTTGGCCAGCGCCGGAATGCGTCCGACGCGGTGAAAACGTATCGTCGATTCGAAGCCCGCCTCGGCCAGGAGCCGGCTCAAGGTCTGGATCGACCAGAATTTTATGTGGCCATGGTCCCACAAGGCGGTGTAATGGCCGTCCATCCGGCCGGCCAGGGCGAGCGCCAGGTTCTTCCAGTAGCCGTGGTAAGGCGTGGACAAGATGGCCGTGCCCCCCGGTTCGAGCAGATCGAACAGCGTTGCGGCGTAGCGGCGCGGGTCGTACAGATGTTCGACCACCTCGAGCGACAGCACGCAGGGGAAGCGGCCGTATCGCGCCGCGAGGTCGTCGTAGGCCGAGCCCGGATGCACGTCCAGTTGCGGATGGCGCGACCTCGCCATCTGGATTCCTTCGGTGGACGGATCGACCCCCGTGACCCGCAGGCCGCGCCCGGCGTAGCGCGCGCACACGCTGCCGTTGCCGCAACCGAGGTCAAAGAGGCGGGTGATGCGGCGCTCTTTGATCACCTCGTCGACCGTCGGCAGCAGGTAGGCGTGGTTGACGTTCAGTTCCGGATCGCGCCATCGATAGCCGGTGATGTCGGCGGCACTCAGCGGGACGGTGTCCATGGTCCGGCCTCAAACAGGTGCACGGCCTGGATCCGGCCGTCCGGGACGGCGCACGCCCTGACCATGCCGGCGCTCCGGCCGGTGCGAAAGTTGCCTCATACGACGATCCGCCGGAAATACGCAATGGTCTCCTTCAACCCGTCATCGAGCGCCACGCGCGGCTCCCAGCCCAGTTCCTTCTTGGCCAACGAGATGTCGGGCCGGCGCTGGCGCGGATCGTCCGGCGGCAGGGGCTGGAACTCGATGCGGCTGCGCGATCCGGTCTGCGTGATCACCTTCTCGGCCAGCTCCAGCATGGTGAACTCGCCGGGGTTGCCGATGTTCACCGGCCCGGTGAATCCTTCGGCGGAGTTCATCATGCGGAACATGGCATCGACCAGGTCGTCCACGTAACAGAAGCTGCGGGTCTGCCGGCCGTCGCCGAAGATCGTGATCGGCGCGCCGCGCAGCGCCTGGACGATGAAATTGCTCACTACCCGGCCGTCGTTCGGATGCATGCGCGGACCATAGGTGTTGAAGATGCGCACCACCTTGATATCGAGCTTGTGCTGGCGGTAGTAATCGAAGAACAGGGTTTCGGCGCAGCGCTTGCCCTCGTCGTAGCAGCTGCGGATGCCGATCGGATTGACCCGCCCCCAGTAGCCCTCGACCTGCGGGTGCACTTCCGGATCGCCGTACACCTCGGAGGTGCTGGCCTGCAGGATGCGCGCCTTCACGCGCTTGGCCAGTCCGAGCATGTTGATCGCGCCGTGCACGCTGGTCTTGGTCGTCTGCACCGGATCGAACTGGTAGTGGATCGGCGAGGCCGGACAGGCGAGGTTGTAGATCTGGTCGACCTCGACGTAAAGCGGAAACGTGACGTCGTGGCGCATCACCTCGAAGCGCGCGCCGCCCATCAGGTGCTGCACGTTGAGCTTGCTGCCGGTGTAGAAGTTGTCGACGCACAGCACGTCCGACCCTTCCTTGAGCAGCCGCTCGCAAAGATGGGAGCCGAGAAAACCCGCGCCACCGGTTACCAGGATCTTGTTGTCATTCATGGGAGAGGGCTTGAAGGATGGCTCGGTCGGATGTGGGAATGGCGGTGCGGTGCAGCCGCCGCGCATCGACGCAGCAGCGGCCGCGTGGATGCCGCCGCCGCGGACCGCTGGTTTTCCAGATGCAAAGCTTGTGGACCATAGGTGATGGGTATTTCATGCCGGTGACGCTGCAGACGGCTGGGTGACGCGCGGCGGCACACCAGCGCCGGCGCACGAAGCGCCGCACGCCGTTCAGGCCGCGGATCGGCCACCGGCCGCGGCGCGCCTGCGGCGCCGGCGCCAGGACTGGATGCCCAGCACGGCGAGCAGGCCCGCCGTGCCCAGCAAGTACGTCGAAGGTTCAGGCACCATCGATACCGGGCGCCGGCAATAGTCGTCATCGCCGTGGCGGCGCTTGCGGCAGTCATCGTCCTTGGGCCCGCCGAATTCGTAGCGAAACTGGTCCTGTTCGTAGAACGGCCTGTCGGCCAGGCGCGCATCGAGCCCGTGCAGGCCGGCATTGAGGTCATCCGGCCGCAAGGTGGGTGCCGGTGCGGCCGGCAGCCCAGCCACGCCACGTACCGTGCCGACCGATCCGGCCGGCGCCGCATGCGCCAGCGGCACGCAAAGGCCGGCAGCGATCAAGGCGAGCAGGGCGCTTCGGTACGAGAGAAACGGATGCATCATGGGCGGCTACGTCGGTGTGCAAGAAAGAGAACCGGGGCACGGGTGGGCGCGAAGTACCGTACAAATTCCGGCGCGAACTGCGCCGCGAACTCCGCCGCGAACTCCGCCGCGAACTGCGGCGCGAATTGCCGCGCGAACGACCGTGCGGCCTGCCGTGCGAACCGCGGCGCGATTTGACACCCCAATCGGCGCACGTGTTGCCGGCGAGCCACCCGTGAATCGCCTGAATGCTGCGCCGTCGGGCCCGCAGCGGCATTGTCGCACAGGCAAGGGGCGCCGCGCGCCACTTGCGTCGCCGCCATGACTCCGACTCCCGACGCGGCGTCGTGCCGGCAATCGAGATATCCCAACGCCTTCGATAGGTGAACAGGGTTCCGCCAGCAGGGCCGCTGCATGACCAGCGCATGACATTCGACCGCTTCGGATGACAGTGCGATTTGGCGCCGTCACGTCGAACGGCGCCGGCCACGATTCCCTACCAGTAGCCCCATGCACGGGTGCGCAGGACCCAGCCGGCGAGCAGTGCATTGGTCGTCGCATGGGCCAGGATCGGGTACCAGAGATTGCCGAAGCGTCGATAGAGCAGGGCGTAGGCCATGCCGGCAATCAAGGCCGCAAGCCAGAGATTGTGCGCAAGCGCGAAGACCGCGGAGCTCAGGCCGATCGCCATCCACGATGTGGCCTGCGGGGCCAGCGTGAGGAAGTCGCGCCGGTCGATCCAGCGCAGCAGGAACGAGCGCCAGAACAGCTCTTCCATCAAGGGAACGACCGCCACGGCGCCCAGCACGCGCACGATGACCAGATCCCAGCGCAGCGCGCCCGAGCCATCGATCGGCTGGAAGTGCGCCGCGACGTCGCCGGTGGTTGTCCAGGACGGCAGCGGCGCGATCCATAGCAAAAAGAGCGCCGTGCCGACGACCAGGCTGGCCGCCCAGCCGAGCGCGGAACTCTGCTGGCGGCGCAGCTCGACGTAGCGGCCGCGGTACAGCCCGAGCGCGATGAGCGCGACGAGCGCCTGCGCCGCATACAGCCAGCGCACATCCAGGGCCGCCGCAGCGGGCGCGCCGGCACCGGGGTCGGCATCGGGGAACAGGCTGCGCAGCGCCAGCACGAGCATGAACACGGCGAACGGCAGGCAGCGTGCCCAGATCCCGCCGTTCGCATGAACGACCGGACGCGATCCGCAGTCAGGCATGTTCATCGGGGAGAAACATGACGCGGGGCGTCGTCGACGCCGCATTGGACATCTGCGCCGCGATTTTTTTGGGCACGAATTTTCGGATCTTCGCTGGCGACCGTGACCAGGACGTGACGCTGCAGGATTGTGCATTACGTGGCCTAGCGCACAGACTCGGCCATTTCCCATAGACAAAATCGCCCGCGCTCGATCTGCGCGCCCAAAAATTTTGTTACCTGTCAATATTCCGTTCTTGACAATTCATGTTATTTTTCGCTTGCAATCTTGGTCCTTTCGGTCCCCTTGGACGTTCGTTTTCATCGTGGCTGGGCAAGATCGATTTGCCCAGCCGGCTACGCCAAGCAACTTTCGCTTCCCGTGCGGGTTCGGCTGGCTAATTGATGGGAGACGCAACGTGCATCAAGTTGATCGAAGCAAACGGAAGGAAACGAGCGTGGGTCGCAACCGTGGCTCGACGCGATTCGCGGTCGCGCGCGCATCCGTACTCATGAAATCGTCGATGCTGCGGATTGCGTGCGCTGCGGCATCGGCGTCGTTCGCGCTGGCCGCGCCTGCAGGCGCAGCCGAAGATCTGCAATCGTTCCTGTCGCTGGCCAACCGTCCGGCCGAATTCGCCTATCTCGATTTGTCGGCGCCGGCAACGTCGGCACTGCAGGCCACGCCGGCCGCCGAGCTTCAGGCACTGGCTCTAGATGGTTCCTTCCTGCGGCCTTCTGCCCTGTTGCCGCAGATCGAGGCCTTCGGTTCGCGCTACGAAGGGCGCCACAGCGGCACCTTCGGCGGCTGGCGCGGGGGCGGCAATGATGGCTTCGGCGACGGCGGCGGCTGGCACGGCGGCCTGTGCCGCGACGATGACTGCCGCGGCTGGGGCGTGCATGCGGTTCCCGAGCCGCGTTCCCTGGCGCTGTTCGCAACGGGCCTGCTGCTGCTGCTTGGCGTAAGAAGCGCGCGCCGTCGGCGCGGCCCGCTGTTTCGCCTGGGCGTACAGCGCCGTTACGCCTAGATCCGCGGATTGATTCACAGGACGCGCCTCAGAAGGGCGCGTCCTGCAGCCGGTCGCGCGCGCTTGCACCAACCTTGCGCACGCGCAGCATTTCAGCAGCCGGTCACAAACGACTCTTACCCTAGGCGCTTTCCATCCTGCTCAATGATCTTGCCCGGCGCGCTTGCCGGCCGGGCGGGTGGAATGTTTTCTTCGGCGGAAGAATGGTCCTGGGTTCTCCTTCGGTGGCGCTTTCTCGCCGCCATGTCTCCGTGTCACAGTTCGTCCGGGTCGTGCTCGACCCGGCGCTGATCGTGGGTTGCCTGATCGCCAGCTGCGCGGCGACCAACTCCGGCTTCGGCGGGCCGGAACTGGTGCTTGCCGTCATCGCCTTCTCGCTGACCTTCCCTGCCGAGGTCTCGCTGCACAAGCTGCGCCAGAACCTGTTCGGCAACATCTTCGTCAACTGGTTCCTGCTGGTGGTCATCCTGGCCTTCTTCGGCTACGCGACCAAGTTCATCGGCAACTTCGACGAGCGCATGCTGCTCGCCTGGGTCGTGGCGACGCCCTTCGTGCTTTACACCGCGCACCGGGCGATCCCGCTCCTGTTGCCGCAATTGCTGGCGATCGACGGCTATCGCAGCGCCGTGGTCATCGCCGCCAATGAGGTCGGGCAACGCCTGGCGCGCAATCTGGTGGAGAACCCGGCGCTGGGTTTTCGCTTCCTGGGTTTCTTTGACGATGGCGAGTGGGCGGTGCCGCCCGTCGCGGCGGCCGGCCCGGCCGACGCCGCCGCGGCCGCATTGCCCGCCAAGCCGGCCACGGATGCGATGCCGGGGGTACTGGGCTGCATCGACACCTCGATCGATTTCATCAAGGCCAACCGGGTCGAGGCCGTGTTCATCGCGCTGCCCATGGCCGCGCAGCCGCGCGTGCTCAAGCTGCTCGATGAGATCAAGGACACCACGGCCTCGGTGTATTTCGTTCCGGACATCTTCATCACCGATCTCATCAACGCCCGCATCGACGAGATCAACGGCATGCCGGTGATGGCGGTGTGCGAATCGCCGATCGTCGGCATCAGCGCGATGCTCAAACGCCTGTTCGACATCGTCGTGGCCACCCTGACGCTCGTCGCCTTCGCGCCGCTGATGGCGGCGATCGCCCTGGGGGTCAAGTTGAGCTCGCCGGGGCCGGTGCTTTTTCGCCAGCGCCGCTACGGCCTGGACGGCCGCCAGATCGTGGTATGGAAGTTCCGCTCCATGAAGGTGGTCGAGGACGGCCCGGTGGTGCGCCAGGCGACCCGCGACGACCGGCGCGTGACGCGGCTGGGCGCCTTCCTGCGCCGCACCTCGCTCGACGAATTGCCGCAGCTCTTCAACGTGGTCGGCGGCTCGATGAGCCTGGTCGGCCCGCGGCCGCACGCCGTGGCGCACAACGAGCAGTATCGGGTGCTGATCAAGGGCTACATGGTGCGGCACAAGGTCAAGCCGGGCATCACCGGCTGGGCCCAGGTGAACGGCCTGCGCGGCGAGACGGATTCGGTCGACAAGATGCGCCGGCGCATCGAGCATGACATCGAGTACCTGCGCCGCTGGTCGCCCGGATTCGACCTGCTCATCCTGTTCAAGACGGCGATCATCGTGCTGCAGCGGACCAATGCGCACTGAATGCGGCTGTTGAATATGCCCACTGAATATGCCCACTGAATATGCCCATTGAACCCGGCGAAGGGCGCGGCGCCGACGCGGCGCGCTTTGCACCGCTCCCGGCGGCCGACAGCGCGGCCTTCATGACCGCGGTGGTCGAGGCGGCGCAGGTGCGCCAGCGCTTCCAGTTTTTCACCTGGACCCAGGGGCCGCTGCAGAAGCTGCTGCCGCACGGCGTGCTGGTCTGCGGCCTGCCGCGCGGCACGGGCTCGGGGATGTTCTTCGACTACTTCCACAACGTGCCCTTGCCCAACCATGCGCTGTCGCGCCTTTGCCATCCGCGCGACGGCGTGGCGGTGGGCATGCTCGACGCCTGGCGCAACCTGGGCGGGGAGCCGCTCGTGCTACGCCCGGGCCAGTCGAGCACGGCGCAGCTGTTCGAACAGCTGCGCGAGCTGGGCATGGAAGAGACGCTGGCCCACGGCATCCCCTTCGAGCAGTCGAGCAACGGCGCGCACGGCTTCTTCGCCTTCGTTTCGCTGCGCGCCACCCCGGGGCTGCGCGAGACCTCGCTGGTGAGCATGATGACGCCCTTCGTCTTCAGTTCCTACTGCCGGGCGCTGTCGCGCGACCGCCACGTGGTGCGCGCGCCGGTGAGCGACAGCGACAGCACGCTGAGCGAGCGCGAGGTGGAAATCCTGCACTGGGTGCGCGAAGGCAAGAGCAATCATGAGATCGGCATGGTCCTGTCGATCAGCCCGCTCACGGTGAAGAACCACATCCAGCGCATCCTCAAGAAGCTGCAGGCGAGCAATCGCACCCAGGCGGTGACCAAGGCGATCGCCATGCGGCTGCTCGGCAGCCCGGGCGGCGCCGGCGCGGTGCAGGATGCGCCCGTGGGCCGACTCATGGCCGACGACTCGCTGGCCGAAGCGTAATCCGGCGCTGCGGCAGGATCGCTTTGATGGGCGCGGCCGGTCCACTGCGACCCGGCGCCGCAAGGCGGTGCGGCCCGGCGCGCCCGGCGCCGGGCTTCGCGCTCATGATGGCCCTGATCGCACTGGTGATCGTCAGTCTGGCGGCGGTCGCTGCGGTGCATCGGGCCGCCACCGAGGCGCGGCGCGAGCGCGAGGAACAGTTGCTGTTCGTGGGCGGCGAATACCGCCGCGCACTGCAGCGCTATGCCGCCTTCGTGCCCGTGGGCGGCGTGGCGCAGTTCCCGGCCAGGCTCGAAGACCTGCTCGAAGACCGGCGCCTGCCCAACCCGCCGCACTACTTGCGCCGGCTCTATCCGGATCCGATGACCGGCAAGAACGACTGGGTGCTCGAAACGCTCAATGGCGCGCCGGACGGGCGCATCATCGGCTTGCACAGTGCCAGCACCGATGCGACGCTGCGCCGGGCGAACCTGGGGCGCGGCAACGCCGCCCTGGAGGGCGCAAGAACCTATGCGATGTGGCGTTTTCTGGGCACCGACCCGATGCCCGGGCCGGAGGCCGGGGGAAGCGGTGCCCCTGGAGCCGGCCCGGCGGATCCCGGAGCCGATCCGGCGCCGGCACCCGCGCCGCCGCCGCCACCGCCCAACCCCAACGATCTGGCCCGCTTGGCTTGCTACCAGGCCTACGGTGCGCCGAACGCGCGCTGCATGTCGCCGCCGTACCCGCAAGGCAGCGACACGCCATCTTGCGTCGTGGCCTACCACGGCTTGCTGCGTCAATGTCTGCAGCAGATCATCGGGGCGGGCGGGTCGAATTGATCGCGGATCACGGATGGCGGATCACCGGCGCCGGCCAACGATGTAACGGCGAATGCGGCAGAGATTCATGACGCCCGGATGACGCATCGGCCGATGCATTGGTCCTTTCGGGCCACTCGCTGGCGTCGCCTGAACGCAACCGTTGAAGGCGTCGAAGTACCGGAATATCCAGGGAAAAAAAGCCGTCCCCGAATAGTCCGTTCGGACTGCGCCTGGGCCCTTGCAAATGACCATCCGTAACACGGCGCCGGCATGATCCTCTTCGACTTGAGGCAAACGCATTCGAACGCAATGCCCGGGTTCTTGAGGTGGGGGCGGAGTCTTACCGACCCTGTCCAGGCAATTCAACTTTCGGAGAGGATCAAGAATGAAGTCTTCCTTCAAGGCCAAGGCGATCGCCGCAGCCGTCGGGTTCGCCATCGCCGGTGCCGCGCAGGCGGCCGGATCGAATGCGGATCTGCAAGTCCAGATCTATGACCCGACGTCCACGATCACCCTGGACGCAGAGATCAATACCGCGGTGCTGACGGCTGCCCTGGCTTCGGGCACGTCGTTCGTCGACGCGATCTCGGGCTACGCCGCCTTCACCGCCACGACCGGTGTCGGTCCTTCCTCGGGCTTCTCGTTCGACATCATCGGCAGCACCAATCCTATCGCCGGCGTCGGCGACATCGGGTCCTCGACGTCGCAATCGGGCACGGGCGTGATCAAGGGTGGCCTCGCGGCGACCTTTGGCAACAACCTGCTGACCGCGGCGATCAATGCCGAGATTTCCACGGATACGACGACGGGCCTGACCTACGGCATCACCGCGCCCGGCGCGGCAAACACCATCGGTGGCTGGGGCGCGGTCAACCTGGGCAGCACGCTGGGCACGTCCGGCGGCGGCGGTGTCAACCCGACCGAATTGAACTACTTCTCGGCCCCGACGACGACCAAGTCCACGGTGACCAACATCGCCCCGGTCTCGTTCAATGCCGCGGCGGGCACGATCACCATCGGCACGCCCGCCACGACGACGCCCGAGCCGGGCACGTACGCACTGATGGTCGCCGGCCTCCTGGCTGTCGGTGCCATCGTCCGTCGGCGCGCGCGCAGCTAAGTTCCCGCTTCAAATCCGCTACACCGCCTCAAGCCGAGGCACGCCGGTATCCCACCGGCGTGCCTCGGAGCGGGCAACCTTTTTCCAAAGGAAAGAAACCATGGTCAAGAATTTCCGTAACGCCGCGATCGTCGCCGCTGTTGGCGCCGCGTTCGCGGGTACGGCGCAGGGCACCGCGATCCTGGGCGCCGGCGCTTCCGCCGTCAAGAACTCGGTCCAGCTGCTGATCCTCAAGGATTACTGCACGGCCGGCACGATCAACTTCTACGACAACGCCACGGCCATCGCCGCCGCCGGCAAGCAGCCCTCGGGCGGCGTGTTCCGCATCCAGTGCACGCAGACCACGCTGAGCCAGTTCTCGAACGCGGTCGACATCGGCTATGACACCACCGGCGGTTCGTGGAAGGGCTTCACCGCCGTCGACACGTCGATGTACACGACGGCATCGGCGCAAAATACCGCGTTCAATGCCAACCCCGTGTCGACGGTTCCGACCACCGGCTGCACCGGCACCGCCGCCGGGGTGACCATCGCCGTGCTGGGCTATTCGTTCTTCGTGACCCACCATTACGGTTGCACCGCCACTTCCTTGAACCCGGCCAGCCAGAACGTCGACTTCGGCCTGACCGACGTCGAGGCCACCCTGTTCCTGGCGACCGCCGACAACCAGCCGCTGGTCAACAATTCCTGGGCCACGACCTCGACCGGACCGACGCAGATCTACGGTGGTGCCGTCCCGACGATTTTCGGCGGCCACATCAGTGAGAAGGCCGGCTTTCCGCAGCAGGTGTTCGGCGTGGTGCTCGGCATCGCTGCCTCGCCCTCGCTGTATTCGGCGCTGCAGGCCGACCAGATCAGCGCCGGCCTGATCCCCGGCGCCCCGACCTGCACCGCGGGATCGGTCAGCTCGCCGGCTTCCACCTGCGCGCCGATCATCAGCAAGGCCCAGTACGCCAGTATCGTCGCCAACACCGGCGGCGCGATGAACGCCAGCATCTACGGGCTGTTCCAGCACACCGCGCTGGCCGGCAATGGTGCGTTCGAACTGGCCCGTCGCGACCAGGGATCGGGCACGCAAGCCTCGAGCAATGCCTTCTTCCTGAATGACGGCTGCACCAACAAGGACGCCGAAGCGCCGTTCAGCCCGCAGCTACCGGTGGGCAGTGCCGGCAACGTCACGTACAACGCCACGACCACGGATGTCCTGACGCAACTGGGCGCGCCCAGCCTCGGCTCGGCGCTGGCTTCGAGCTTCGTCATCGGCATCGTCAGCGTCGAGAACGAGTCCAGCCTGAATTCGGCTGCGGCCACCGGCAAGGGCGGTACGGGTTCGGGCTTCCTGAAGCTCGAAGGCGTCTACCCGAGCGCGGGTAACGCCGCCCTGGGCCTGTACGGCTACGTCTCCGAAGAGAACCTGCACGCCAACCCGGCTGCTTCGGGCGACGCGGCGCAGTTCCTCGCCGACCTGACGAACACGACGGTGGGCAGCCCCAAGGTGACGGAATCGGCGTACAACTACGGCAGCAGCGCCCAGCCCGCCAACGGCATCGTTCAGCTGTTCTCGAACCTGGACACCACTGCCGCGTACGGCAACAGCGCCCAGCTGTGCAACGGCTGGCAACACCTGTAAGCCTGGAGTAGTTCCCAGGGTAGTCCCCCCAAGGACTTCCCCGCGCCCCGCACCCGTGCGGGCGCGCCGGGGAATCCGGAAGGCCGGCGGCCGCGCAAGCGTCTGCCGGCCTTTTTTCTTTTCTGCGGTTTTTGCGACATGTCACGGCAGCGCAAACTGCGCTTCCCACAATCCCAGGTCGCGGACGTTTTTCGCCGACATCTTGGTGGGTGGGACAGGGACATGCGTGCAGCCCAGGGCGTGGCACCGTTGCGCAACCGGCTGCTGGCGGTCATCGCGCGTCACCAGTCCGGCCAGCTCGGCGCCGCGATCGACGGCTATCGCGAGCTGCTGCGCGAAGACCCTCGCCAGTTCGATGCCTGGCGCCTGCTTGGCGCGGCCTTGCTGGCCGACGGCCGGCACGGCGAGGCGGTCGATGCCCTGGACCGGGCGGCGGAGATCCGCGAGGCCTTTGGCGAGGTCTGGGCGCTGCGCGGCGAGGCACTGGGCAAGCTGCAGCGGCGCGACGAGGCCATCGCCAGCTTCGAACGGGCACTGGCGCTCGAACCCAAGCGGCCCGAGGCCTGGGCCGCCCTGGGCCTGCTGCTGCACGAGGCGCAACGCGACCCCGAAGCGCTGGCCGCCTTCGAGCGCAGCGTCACGCTGCAGCCGAATTCTTCGGTGGCCTGGGCCAACCGCGGCCTGGTCCTGGCGGCGCTCAAGCGCTACGACGAGGCGCTGCAGAGCCAGGAGCGGGCGCTTGTTCTCGCGCCCGATTCGGCGCAGATCCTGGCCAACCGCGGCGACGTCCTGCACGAGTTGCAACGGCACGCCGATGCCCTGGAGAGCGGGCTGGACCGCGCCCTGGCGCTGGCCCCGGACAAGGCGGCGATCTGGAGCGCGCGTGCCGCGCCATTGCGCGCACTGGGCCGGCTGGACGAAGCGCTGCGCAGCAGCGAACGCGCCCTGTCGCTCGATCCGGCCGACGCGAGCATCTGGGCCCAGCATGGCGCCCTGCTCGTCGACCTGCTGCGCTTTGGCGAGGCGGCGCAGGCCTTCGAGCGCGCCGTTTCGCTGGCGCCGGCAGAGCGCAACGCTCGCTTCAACCTCGGCGCGTTGCAGCTGCTGCTGGGCGACTTCGAGCGAGGCTGGGACGGCTACGAATGGCGCGGCAAGGCCGACGAGGTACCTACCGGGCCGCCGCCCATGTGGGACGGCGCGAGCCCGCTCGCCGGCAAGACGTTGCTGCTGCAATGCGAACAGGGCATCGGCGACACGATCCAGTTCAGCCGCTATGCCCGGCTTTTGGCTCAGGGCGGCGCGCGGGTGATCCTGGCGGTGCCGCCGCCCCTGGTTGGGCTGCTGCGCACGCTCGAACAGGGCATTGCCGGGTGCGACGGCGGCGGCCGCCTCGAGGTGCTGACCGACGGCGACATGATGCCGGCCCTCGACGTCCAGTTGCGGCTGCTCAGCGTGCCGCAGCGCCTCAAGGTGCGCCTGGAGGACATTCCAGGAGCGCTGCCGTATCTCTGGTCGGCGCCGGCGCGCGAGCGCGCGTGGCGCGAGCGATTGCAGAGCGCGCAGCGGCTTTCCTCTGTCGCGGAGGCCGCGCCGCCCTTTCGCATCGGCTTGATTTTTTCGGGCAATCCGGCCCATGCGAACGACCGGCACCGGTCGATCGCCCTGCAGCGCTTCGAGGCCCTGGCCGCCACCGGCGCACAGCTGCATCTGCTGCAGAAGGACCTGCGTCCGGACGACCTTCCCTGGCTGGCGCGCCTGGGCGTGATAGACCATCGCGCCGAACTGACCGATTTTGTCGAGACGGCGGCCCTGGTCTGCTGCATGGACCTCATCGTCAGCGTCGATACTTCGGTCGCCCACCTGGCCGGCGCCCTGGGCCGGCCGCTATGCCTGCTGTTGCCGGCCAATCCGGACTGGCGCTGGATGCTGGGGCGCGCCGACACGCCCTGGTATCCCAGTGCCCGGCTGTTCCGCCAGGAAGTCCTGGGCGACTGGGAAAAGCCGCTTGGCGAAGTCGTTCGATTCGTCCAGGAAAGGCTGCGCGAGCACGCGGCGGGCCCAGCCGCTACGTTGGCACCGAACGCCGCGCCCGGCGCCACGCCTCCCTCGTCGGCGCGCTCGCGCGCGGCCGCGGATCCGCAACAGGTACCGCTGGCGCTGGCCAGCCCAGCGGCGCCTGGCGCCGCGGCAGTGGTGCCGGTGCCGACGCGCGACGACGCGGGCGCGAAGCCGAACTGGTGGGAAGACAATCGACTGCTCGAACTCGAACGGCTGGCACGCGACGGCCGCCACGATGCCGCGCATCAATTCAACCTGGGCTTGCGCTATCTCACCCTGGGCCGTTTCGAGCGCGGCTGGGAATACTACGAATGGCGCATGTGCGTGCCGGCGCTTTTCATGGCCATGCCCGAGGCCGGCGAGTACTGGAGCGGGGCGGCCGTCGAGGGCAGCCAGCTCGTACCCCAGCCGCTCGCCGGCCGCACCATCCTGCTGTGCCACGAGCAGGGCCTGGGCGACGTAATCCAGTTCGCGCGTTTCGTACCCTGGTTGGCGCAGCGCGGCGCCCGGGTGGTGCTGGGCGTACCGGCCGTCCTGCAGGAGCTGCTGCGCAGCGTGCCGGGCGTCGGCGAGGTCGTGAGCAGCGGCGCCAAGCTGCCGCATTTCGATCTCAAATGCCTGCTGTTGAGTTGCGCGCAGCGCCTCGGTGTCGATGAAACAAGCATTCCAGCCGTCGTGCCCTATCTTGCGCCGCCCGCCGCGGCCCTGGGCGCATGGTCGGCACGGCTCGGGCCTCGGACCGCGCGCCTGCGCATCGGCATCGCCGCTTCGGGCAACCCCAAGCACGATCGCGACGCCGAGCGCTCCATTCCCCTGGCGCGCTTCGCGTTCCTGCGCGAATTGGACGCCGAACTGCACCTGTTGCAGCGCGAGCTGCGGCCGGCCGACGAGGCGGCGCTCGCCGAACTGGGCGTCGTCGATCACCGCGCGCAACTCGACGACCTGGCACAGACCGCCGCGCTCATCGCCTGCCTGGATGCGGTCGTCAGCGTCGATACGGCGGTGGCGCACTTGGCGGGGGCGATGGATGTGCCGCTGCGCCTGCTGCTGGCGCACGAACCGGACTGGCGCTGGATGCTGGAGCGCGTCGACAGTCCCTGGTACCCCTCGGCGCGCCTGTATCGCCAATCCCGGCCCGGCGACTGGAGCGATCCCTTCGCGCGGCTGCTCGCCGACCTGCGAGGCACCGCGCCGCGCGCCGGCGCGGGGTCGCTTGCACTGCGGCCGCCCGCACAGTACGGGGCCGGCGCGGCGGCGGCCGCCGCACCGATCCGCTCGACCATCGTGCGTCCACCGGATCTCGCGGCCCAGCTCAAGGCCGGCGCCGAGGCCCTGCGCGGCGGCCGCATCGAGCAGGCCGCCGAGGCCTTGCGCTACGTCCTGCTGTACGACAAGAAGTCGTTCCATGGCCAGCGCCTGATGGCGGCCGTGTCGATCGCCCAGCGCCGCTACGCCGATGCGCTGGCCGCGTGCGATGCCGCGCTCGCCGAGGTGGCCGACGCCGACGAGGTCCTGGCGCTGCGCGCCCAGGCGCAGCGCGAACTGGGCGATCTGGACGCCGCCATCGCCGACTGGTCGCGCGCTGTACACCTGCAGCCGGCCTCGGCCAAGCACTGGAACAGCCTGGGCCTGGCGCAGCTCGCCAGCGGCGCGCAGGCGGCCGCGCGCCACAGCTTCGAGCAGGCGCTGACCCTGGCGCCACAGGAGCCGGTGTACCACCTGCATCGTGCGCAGGCCCTGCTGGCGCTGGGCGAAATGGCCGAAGGCTGGCGGGAATTCGAGTGGCGTCTGCGCGTTCCCGAGCTGAACATGGTGCTGCCCCTGGATGCACCGCGCTGGGATGGGCGCGAAGCCCTCGACGGGCGCACGATCCTCGTTTCGGCCGAGCAGGGCCTGGGCGACACCATCCAGTTCAGCCGCTGTGCGGCGCTGCTGGCGCGGCGCGGTGCCCGCGTCGTGCTGGGCGTGCAGGCGCCGCTGGGCGCGCTGCTGCGCACGATGGATGCGCAGGTGCAGGTGATCGGCGAGGGCGACGCGCTGCCGCCCATCGACCGCCAGTGCTGGCTGCTGAGCCTGCCGCACCTCCTGGGCCTTGATGCGGCGGCGCTGCCCGATTACGCACCCCGGCTGGTCGCGCCGCCAGCGGCGGTCGGTGCCTGGCGCGCCCGGCTGCCGTTCGCGGGCTCCGGCGCCGGCGCGCCGCGGCGCATCGGCCTCATCTGTTCGGGCAGCGCATCGCACGCCAACGACGCGCAGCGCTCGATCGCGCTGGCGCAATTCGCGCCGCTGCGCAGCCTGGAAATCGAACTGCACCTGGTGCAGGACGCCATGCGCGCCGCCGACGAACCCTGGCTCGACGCCCTGGGCATCCACGATCATCGGGCGCAACTGCGCGATTTCGCCGACACCGCGGGGCTGATGAGCTGCCTCGACGCCGTCATCAGCGTCGATACGGCGGGGGCTCATCTGGCCGGAGCGCTGGGTCTGCCGCTGTATCTGCTGCTGCCGCGCAGCGCCGACTGGCGCTGGCGCGCCGATCGTTCCGACACCCCTTGGTACCCTTCCGCCCGCCTGCTGCGCCAGCGCACGCCCGGGGATTGGGACGAGGTCATGCAGCGGCTGGTCGCCGCGCTGGCCACCGCGGAGACCTAAGGTGCACCGGCAAGCCGACGATCTGTTGTCCGAGGCGGCGCGCCGGCGCGCACAGGGCGATCGCGCGGGCGCCCTGGCGCTGCTCGAACCGCTCTTCGATCCAGCCGGCCGGGAAGGCGCGGCGCCGGCGTCGGCCTGGGCCTTGCAGGCGGACCTGCTCGCCGAGGCCGGGCAGGCTGCCGAAGCGGCGCGCGGTCTCGAACGGGCCACCCACCTTTGGCCTGACGACGCGGGGCTGTGGAACCGGCTCGGCATGATGCACCACGCGCTGGGCCGCTACACCGAGGCGCTGGCGGCGTCGGACCAGGTATTGCGCCTCAAGCCGCAAGCCGCCGTGGCCTGGCTCAACCGGGCGCGCACGCTCGAAGCGCTGCAGCGCCTGACCGAGGCGCTGAGCTGCGTCGAGCACGCCCTGCAGATCGATACCGCCTCGGCCGCCAGCTGGTGCCAGCGCGGCATGCTGCTCGGCCAGCTGCAGCGCCACGACGACGCGATGGTCGCCTTCGAGCGCGCACTGGCGCTGCAACCGGCGCTGGCCCAGGTGTGGGCGCAGCGCGCGGGACCGCTGCGGGTCTGGCGGCGCTACGACGAGGCGCTGGCCAGTTGCCGCCGTGCGCTCGAGCTCGATGCCGGCAGCAGCGTCGGATGGGAACAGCAGGCCTACTGCCTGGTCGCGGTGAACCGCTTTGCCGAGGCGCGCCAGAGTCTCGACCGTGCGCTGCAGGCCGATCCGGCCAACGACAGCGCGCGCTTCTCGCGCGGCGTGCTGCGCCTGACGCTGGGCGACTACGAGGGCGGCTGGCCCGACTACGAGGTGCGCGCGGCGGCGCGCCGCGCCATGGCCGGCTCGGCCGCGCCGCCATGGCGCCCGGGCGACGATCCGGCCGGCCGAACCCTGCTGCTGCGCGCCGAGCAGGGCCTGGGCGACACGCTGCAGTTCTGCCGCTACGCGCCGTTGCTGGCGCGCGCCGGCGTGCGGGTCGTGCTGGAAGTGCCGCCGGTTCTGCACGGCCTGCTGCAATCGCTGGGCGATGGTGTCCAGGTGATCGCCGCGGGCCAGGCGTTGCCGCCGCACGACCTGCAATGCCCGCTGCTGGGCGTGCCGATGCGCCTGGGCACGCGCCTCGAGTCGATTCCCGCCGCCTTGCCGTACCTGGAGGCGCCGCAGGCCGCCGTGCGGCGCTGGCGCGACCTGCTGGGTCCTGCGGACCCCGGGATGAAGCGCTATGGCCTGGCGTTCCGCGGCAATGCCGCGCATTCGAACGACCACAACCGTTCACTTACCCGCGATGCGGTGGCGGCCCTCCTGCAGCAGGTGCCGGGCGCCCGTTGGCACCTCGTGCAAAAGGACGTGACCGTCGAGGAGGCGAACTGGCTGGCCGGCATGGCGGTGGTCGACCACCGGGCCCAGCTCACCGATTTTTGCGACACGGCGGCGCTGGCCCTGTGCCTGGATGCCGTGGTCAGCGTCGATACGTCCGTGGCCCATCTGGCGGGCGCGCTGGGCGTGCCGCTGCACGTGCTGCTGCCGGCCAGTCCGGAGTGGCGCTGGCTGCTCGATCGCAGCGACAGTCCCTGGTATCCCGGGGCGCGCCTGTACCGGCAGTCGCGGCCCGGCGACTGGAGCGCCGCGGTGGCGCAACTGGCGGGTGACCTGGGCGGGTACGCGGGATCCGACGGGAGACAGCAAGGGCTTCGCCATGCCGAAGGCATGCGCTCGGCAAATGTCTTGCCGATGTAACAAGCCCGACAATATGGTCCGCGATAATCGCCGGATTTTCTCGGAGTCGCCGATGCGCCCGGTAACGTCTATGGTCCTGGCGCAGGCAGGCATTTGCGCGGCGCTTGGCGCCCTTCCCGCAAGTGCACAGCAAACCGCTGCGCCTCGCCAACCGCGGGCGCCCGGCGATGCGGCCAGCGCGACCGCAGGTCGTCCAGCCGAGGAGGCCCCCGCCGCGACCGGGACCGCGACCGCGACAGCACCCGGAGCGGCATCCGGCGCGGCCAAGGAGCCGCCAGGCAGCGCCGCCGCCGAGACAAGCCCGACGGGCAAGCCGGGCGAACCGGAACCCACCTTCGATCTGCTGGAACTGCGCATCGAGGGCAACAGCGTCCTGTCGGCGCGCCAGATCGAGCGCGCGGTCACGCCTTTTCTGGGGCCCAAGCGCCGCTTCGCCGATATCGAGGAAGCGCGCAAGGCGCTCGAAGAGGCCTACCAGAAGGCCGGATACCAGACCGTCTTCGTCGACATTCCGCAGCAGCGCGTGGTGCGCGGCGTGGTGCGGCTGCACGTGCTCGAGGGCCGAGTAGGACATGAGCGCGTCACCGGGACGCGGTACTACGAAGCTGGCGAAATCCGCAGCTCGGTGCCGGAGCTGGCCGAGGGCCAGGTGCCCAACTTCAACCAGATGCAGAAGGAACTGGCCCAGGTCAACAAGGCGCCCGAGCGCCAGGTGTCGCCCATCCTCACGCCCGGCCGCGTGCCGGGTACGGTGGACGTCAACCTGTCGGTCAAGGACGAACTGCCGCTGCACGGCGACATCGAGGACGACAACTACAACTCGCCCTTCACCACGGCCAACCGCCTGAACGCCTCGCTGCACTATGACAATCTCTGGCAGCGCCAGCACAGCATCGCCGTCAACTACCAGGTCTCGCCGCAGAAGCGCTCCGAGAGCAACGTGTTCTACGCCACCTACCTGGCCAAGTTCGCCGACAGCGACGAGGCCGTCTCGGTCTACGCCATCCGCTCCAACAGCAACGTCGCGATCGTCGGCAGCGCGACGATCCTGGGCAATGCCAAGATCGCCGGCACACGCTGGATCCTGCCGGTGGGCGGCGGCACGCTCGGATCGGCCAGCTTCTTCCATTCGTTCACGCTGGGCATAGACCGCAAGGATTTCGCCCAGACCAACGTCAGCGCGCAGACCAACGACCTGAGCGTGCTGCCGCCGATCACCTACTACCCGCTGAGCGCGAACTACGCCGCGACCATCGTCACGGACACCCACCTGTCGCAGTACTCGTTCGGCCTGAACACTGCGCCGCGCGATTTGCTGGGCAACTACGACATGAAGTTCCAGAACCGCCGCATCTTCGGCAATGCCGGCTACGTGGCCTGGAAGTTCGAGGGTTCGCTCGAGCAGAAGCTCGGCAAGCACTGGGGCGCCTACGGCCATGTCGCCGGGCAGTGGACCGACGACCCGCTCATCCCGAACGAGCAGTTCATCACCGGCGGGGCGCAGAGCGTGCGCGGCTATCGCGAATCGGAGGTCAGCGGCGATCGCGGCGCCAACGCGACGCTCGAGGCGCGCTTCTACCCGACCGGCCACCCGGGTCCGGACGGCAAGCGCAGCCTTTACCTCTGCGCCTTCACCGACCAGGCCCAGGTGCGCTTCGTGCATCCGGCGGGGCCGCAGATTTCCCTCACCACCATCGGTTCGATCGGGCTGGGCGTGCACGCCCGCGGCTGGGGCGGCCTGCACGCCGACCTGGACTTCGCCAAGGCGCTGCACGACGGCGGCCACGGCATCACCGGGCCCATCACGCCCGACGGCAGCAAGCGCATCGAAGCCAGCGTCGGATACGGATTCTAGTTTGGAGAACGGGACATGAAGCGCAACCGCAAACCGCAACGCAAGAGCGCCGCCGGCCGGAGCGCCCAGCGATCCACGGCGCCGCGGCGCGACCGTTCCGCGGCGGCCAATGTCGGCGCGATCCTGCTCACCGGCAGCTTCGCCATCGCCCAGGTACCGGTCCATGCGGCGGGCGGCGTATTGCCCGTGCCCTGTCCGGGCGGCAGCAGCGCCTGCAATGGCCAGGCCTGGGGCAAGCTAGCGCCGGGGGCGACCCTGGCCACGACGCCCACCAGCATGACGATCAACCAGCTCACCGGCACGGCGATTTTCAACTGGTCGTCGTTCAACATCTCGGCCGGCAACAGCGTCACCTTCTACCAGCCGGGCACCTCGTCGGTCGCCCTGAACCGGATCTTCGATCCGAACATCTCCACGATCAACGGCAATCTCAAGGCGACCGGGCAGATCTACCTGATCAATCCCAATGGCATCCTGTTCGGCGCCAAGGCCAACGTCAACGTCGCCGGCCTGATCGCCTCGACCTCCAACCTGAGCGACTCGCGCATCACGTCGGGCCTGCTGTATGACCCGAACGTCGGTGACCCGGTGTTCACCAACGACCCGACCAAGCTGGGCGCCTCGGCGGCCGAGGTGCCGGTGGCCGGAGCGGGAGCCAATCCGTCCATCGTGGTGCAGCCCGGCGCGACGTTGTATGCGGCGGGCCAGAGCACGCCCGGCACGGTGGTGAGCGCCGGGCGGATCTTCCTGTTCGCGCCCACGGTCGACGTGGGTGGCTCGGTCAAGGTCGACGGTGGCGGCCAGGTCATCGTGGCGGCCGGTTCCAACGTCTACCTGGGCAGCTCGCAGGACGCTGCGCTGCGCGGCCTGCTGGTCGAGGTCAACGGCAGCAGCGCGGCGGGCGTGAGCGTCGACGCGAGCGGCAGCATCAGCGTCGCGCGCGGCAACATCACCCTGATGGGCCTGGCGGTCAACCAGGCCGGGCGGCTGTCGGCGACCTCGGCGCTCGATGCCAATGGTTCCATCCTGCTGCTGGCGCGCCAGGCGATCGCCGATCCGTCCAATTCGACGGCACCCAACGATCCGTCGGTCCTGGTGCCGATCGCGCAGACCGGCCATGTCACGCTGGCCTCGGGTTCGCAGACCGTGGTCGCGCTCGACCCGAGCGACACCGCGACCGCGCCGCTGAACGATCCGACCGCGGCCGCCTTGCAATCGACGATCAAGATCCAGGGTGCGACGGTCGACATCGGCGGCAACGGCGCGCCGGGTTCGACCCTGGTGCAGGCCAATGGCGGCAAGGTCACGGTCATCGCGCGTCAGGCCAGCAGCAACGCGGCCAACCAGAGCTACGTGCTGGGCGATGGCAGCCTGCTCGGCGCGAGCGACGTCTACAACGCCGACGGCTCTCTCAACGCAAACGCCAGCAACATCAACGTCAACGCCGATGCGGTCATCGACGTGTCGGGGCTGCAGAACGTCGCCGTCGACAGTGCGGCGTATTACACCTACATCAGCCGCCTGACCTCGACCAACCTGGCCAATGCGCCGTTCCAGCGCACCGGCTTCCTGTTCGGCCAGGGCGTCTACGTGAACCTGAACAACGTGCCCTCATGGCTCAACGTGAGCGCGCTGCATGACGCGGTCGCCGGCACCCAGGCGCAGCGCAACGCGGTCGGCGGCACGGTTTCGCTCAACGCCGAGGGCACGGTCAACCTGAATGCCGGGTCGCAGGTCAACGTATCGGGCGGATCCCTGGCCTACTCGGCTTCTGTCGGCCGGGTGAGCGAACTCATCACCGCCAACGGGGCGATCGTGCCGTTTTCCTCCAGCCTGTCGGCCGATACGCCCTATATCGGCATCGCCGGACAGGGCAGCGCCACGGTCAGCGATACCTTCGAAGGCATCACGCAGACCAGCTCGTGGCAGGCGCCGACCTATGCCCAACTGGGCGGCTACACCGCCGGCGCCAATGCCGGTACGGTGCAGATCTATGCCACCGCGGCCAGTCTGAACGGGACCTTGCTGGGCAAGACCAGTGCCGCGCAGCAGCAGCGCGGCAACCTGCCGCAGGGCGGACTGCTGCAGATCGGCAGCGTCAACGTGAGCCAGCTCGACAGCGAGGCCGGCGTCCAGCGCGCCAATATTCTGCTGGCCGACAGCGCGGCGGCGCTGCAACAGGGTCTGTCGAGCGGTCTCGCCGCGGCGACGGCCACGGCCAGCGGGGGCGCGTCGCCGGTGATCGACCTGAACACGGGCGCGCTGACACAGGCCGGATTCACGCGCTACGACCTGACCAGCGACGGCGCGATCGAAGTGGCCGCCGGATCACCGGTCAACCTCGGGCCGGGCGGCTCCTTCGTCGCGCGCGGCAACGCCGTGGCGGTCGACTCGTCGATCAGCGCCGCGGGCGGCAGCATCACGCTGCAGGAGCGGCCGCTGTCGATCCTGCCCGGCGGCGTCAACGACGTCGGTTCGGAAAACACCCAGCGGGACAACATCAGTCTCATCGGCGCGAACTCGCCGCTGCGCGGCTCGGTGACCCTCGGCCAAGGTACCGCGCTGAGCGTGGCCGGCCTGTGGACCAATGACCTGAGCGCAGGCCCCAACGTGCTGCCGACCGGCGCGGTGGTGCTCAACGGCGGATCGATCAACGTGACCGGCCGCACCGTCGACGTGAGCGGCGCAAGCTTCGACGTGTCGGGCGGCGCCACGCTCAGCCAGACTGGCGCCTTTTCCGGCGGCGCCGCGGGCACCATGGCCATCGGCGCCGTGCCATCCGATCCTTCCCTCAACGCGACGACGCCGCCCGCGGCGCCGCAGCTCAACCTGGGCGCCGATTTCGGCGCCCGCATCGCCGGCTACGGCACGCACGGCGGCGGCACGCTGAGCCTCTCGGCGTACGGGCTGCAGCTCGGCGCGGGTGCACCCGATCCCGCGGCGGTCGATCCTTCGCCCGTCATCGTGCCGACCGACATCGGCAACAGCGGCTTCCAGAGCTTCAAGTTCAACGGCTACGACCTCGTGCGGGTCGCTCCGGGTACGCTGTTTGCGCCGCAGGTACAGAGCTTCGTCGGCAACACCGCGCTGGCCTATGCGTCCTCGGCGGCTAGCCTGCGCCAGGTGCTGCAGCCGCAGGCGGCGCTGCCGGGCGTCGCCGTGCCGGTGCGGATCGCGATGAGCGCCAGCGCCAACAACGAATCTGTGGCCGGCGTACTCGACGTCGGGGTGGGGGCGACGCTCAATGCCGGCACCGGCGGCACCATCAGCCTGACGGCCGGGTCCGGCATCCAAGTCGACGGCAGCCTCGTCGCGCCGGCAGGAACCGTCACCCTGGGTCTGGCCGGCCGCAGCCTGGATTCCTCATTAACCCAGGCCCAGCTCGATGCGCGGTCGATCCAGCTCGGCCCGACCGGCCTGATCGACGTGTCGGGCACTAGCCTGGTCATCACGCAACCCAATGGCCTGCGCGCCGGCAGCGTGCTCGACGCCGGCAATGTCAGCATCGATGCGCCGCTGGGCGTCGTGGCGATCGATCCGGGAGCGCGAATCCTGGCGCACGGAACGACCGATACCGTCGACATCGCCCAGCCCAGCAGCCAGTACGTGGCCCAGACTGTCGCGTCGGCGGGCGGGATGGTCGAGATGAGCGCAACCAACGGCCTGTATCTCGAGGGTGAGATCGATGCGCATGGCGGCAATGCCGGTGCCAACGGCGGCATCCTGTCGCTGGCGCTCAATGCCGTCAATCTCGCCGGGTTGAGCGGCCTGCAGACCGCGGTCTCGCAGCAGCTTGCGCCGCCGACCGAACTCGTGGTCGGCGGCGCGGCGCCGGCCTTGACCCCGGGCCAGGCGTCGTTCGTGCCGCCGGTCGACGAGAACGGCCAGGCGCTCTCGGCCCAAGCCGCGGTGCCGCTGGGCGTGGTCAATTCGTCGGGCTTTGGCCAGATCTGGCTGCAGGCGGCCGACAAGATCCAGTTCGCCCAGTCGATGCATCTGGGTGGTGGCGCGCTCGATGCGCTGGTGCTGGCGGCGCCACTGATCTCGGTGGCGCCGGGCGCCGCGGTGCAGATTGCCGCGCCGTATGTCGCGCTGGGTACGCCGTATGGCCCGAATCCGAATTCGAGCTACATCGTGAACAGCGTTCCGACCACGGTACCGGGCAGCGGCGGCAGTGGATCGCTCCAGGTGCAGGCGCAGAACATCGACCTGGTCGGCGATCTGGGCCTCGCCGGCGCCGGCACGGCCACGCTGCAGGCCAGCGGCGACCTGCGCGGCATTGGCCTGCAGGGCGCCGACGGGTTGGCCAATCCGACGCGGGCGAGCGGATCGCTGTCCTTCGGCGGCAACTTGAACCTCGTCGTCGGCCAGATCTATCCGGCGACGCAGACCGATTTCGCCTTCGATTTCACGCCGAGCGGCACGCCGGCCGACGCGACCAACGGGCAGATCAACATCGCGTCGAGCGGCGGATCGGTCTTCGCGCCGCTGTCCGCCGGCGGCTCGCTCACGTTCAACGTGAACCGCTACACCTCGAGCGGCGTGGTGCAGGCGCCGCTGGGCGCGCTCGCGGTCAATGCGCCGGCGATCAACCTCGACCCGGGCAGCGTGCTGTCGGTCGCCGGCAGCGGCCTCGTGCCCTATGGCTCCGTTTCCAATGGCACGACCTGGACCTACGGCGTGCCGGTCGGCTACTCGGGCGGCATCAACGATTACACACTGGCATCGAGCGGCGGCGTGGCCGTCGCGCCCAAGGGCATCGCGCTGAACGCACCCACCGGCAGCATCAACGCGCAGGCCGGGTCGAAGATCGACGTGGCGGGCGGCGGCGAGGTGCTGGGCGTCGGCTTCGTCTCGGGGCCGGGCGGTACCTACGACATGGCGCTCAACCAGCCGTACGCGAACAGCACGACCCTGGCCGCCAATACGCCCAATCCCTTCTTCGCATTGATCCCGAGCCGCGGCACGGCAATTGCGCCGTTCGACCTGCAGATCTTCGGCGGCCTGTCGCTCGACCCGGGCCTGGCGCGGACCGCTCAGACATTCGCGATGGGCGAGACCATTACCATCGGCGCCGGCAGTCCGATTCCGGCCGGTACGTACACGATCATGCCGCCGGGATACGCCGTGCTGCCCGGCGCCTATGCGGTCGAGGCGGTCAGCGGGTACCAGAACCTGGCGCCCACCAGTTCCTTGGCCATGCCGGACGGCACAACCATCGTCGCCGGCAAGCTCGGCTTCGCCGGTGCCGGAACCGCGGCCAGCCTCTGGAGCGGCTATCGGGTCTATTCCGACGCGCAATTCCGCACGCTCTCCGAGTTCGACAACTACTACGGCGGCAAGTTCTTCGCGGCGGCGGCCACTCAGGCGGGCCAGGTCGTGCCGCGCCTCGGGCCCGATTCGGGCACGCTGCAACTGGACGGCGCGAGCATCGCGCTGGCCTCGACCATCCAGGGGGCGCCGGCCAGCGGCGGCCGCGGCATGGACCTGGCGATCGACGCGCCCAGCATCACGGTCGCCGACAGTGCGCCGGTGGGCGGCGCGCCGCAGGCGAACCTCACGTTCGCTGCGGCGACCTTGAGCGGTTATGGTGCCGAAACCCTGGTCCTGGGCGCGCTGGACAGCTGGAACGGCGGCGCGGTCACGCTCAGTGCGCCGGTCGCCGCGCAGTCCGTGACCGTGCAGTCGACCACGCCACTGAGCGCAGGCGAGGTCATCCTGAGCGCGGCCAATGTCGCCGTGGCGGCGGGATCGGGCGTATCGGCGCTGAAGAGCCAGACGCCGCCGACCACCTCGATCGCGTTGAATGGCGACGGCGCGGGCCTGCTGGTGTCCAACGGCGCCTTGCCGAGCTGGACGCGCAGCAATGTCTCGCCGGTCGGCACCGCGACGATCGGCAACCTGACGATCGGGTCCGGCGCGCAGATCCAGGGTACCTCGGTGGCGCTCGACGGGTCGGCCACGCAGACCTATGGCAGCGGCATCGCCTTGCAGACCGCCCAGCTGGGCCTGGCCGCCTCGGAATTCAACCTGGGCGCGGCGCCGGCCACGGCGAGCGGGCTCGATCTGTCGCCGGCCTTCCTGACCCTGCTCGGCTCGGTGCGCACCCTGCAACTGACCAGCGCGGGCGGCGTCAATGTCTATGGCAGCGCGACGCTCGGCCAGTTGGGCGTCGGCGGCGTACCGGTGCTGCAAAGCCTGACCTTGACCGGGCCGGGCATTTCCGGCTTCGGCGCCGGCACCGATGCGCTGACGATCCATGCCGGCCATGTCAGCCTGGACAACAGCGCACAGGCCAGCGCGGGCAGCGCGGGCACCGGCAGCGGCATGCTGGTGGTGCAGTCCGTGGCAAGCGCCGGTGGCGGTGACGGCAGCATCACCGTTGCCGGTCCGGTGGCGGTGAGTGGCTTCCAGGCCGTGAACCTGACGGCGCAGGGCCTGGGCAATGGCGCGGCCGGCAGTGCAGCGCGCAGCGCAACGGGCACTGGCGACCTGGTATTTGCCGGGGCCGCCGGCTCGACGGCGGCACTCGATGTGGCGGGCGGCGCAAGCTCCGTTGCGATCGCGGCGACCCGCATCACGGCGCAAGCCGGCGTCAATGCCGCCATCAACGTGCCGGGCGCGCTCACCTTGAGCGCCAGCGGCGGGGCGTCGGATCAGGCGCAGACCCAGCTCGGCGCCTCGCTGTCGATCACGGCGCAGAACCTGACCGACTCCGGCCGGATCGACCTGCCCGCCGGTGTGGTCCAGATCCAGACCATCGGAAGCGCGGCGACCGATGGCGTCGCCTTGCAAAGCGGCGCGCTGATCCGCGTCGCCGGACTGACCGAACAATTCGCCTCGACCAGCGCCGACGTTTCAGCCGGTGCCATCCGGGTGGCGAGTGCGAACGGTTCGATCACCCAGGATGCCGGGGCCACCCTGGACCTCTCCGGCAGCGGCGTGCAGGGTGATGCGGGTACGCTGATCCTGTCGGCCACCCAGGGCACGGTTGGCCTTGGCGGCACCGTGCTGGCGAGCGCCGGCAGCCAGGCCCGTGGCGCGAACTTCACGATCGAGGCGGGTACGCTCGGCAACTTCTCGGCGCTCGCGAACAGCCTTGTCGCCGCTGCGGGCAAGAGCACGGCCGGCAGCATCGCGCTGCGCGCGGCCAACGGCAACATCACGCTGGCCGCCGGCGATCATCTGCGCGCCGGATCGATCACGCTCGAGGCCGACGGCGGCGGCGGCGCCGGCGACGGATCGGTGCTGATCGGTGGCCAGCTCGATGCCAGTGGCAGCAATGGCGGCGACATCGCGGTCTACGCCAATGACCAGATCGTGCTGCAGGGCGGCAGCCTGCTCAATGCGTCCGGCACGGCAACGGGCGGATCGGTGGTGCTGTCGGCACGCGCGGTGGCCAGTCCGGCGCAGACCGCCGACGCGATCGTGCTGCAATCGGGCAGCCGGATCCAGGTTTCCGGTGCCGACGCCTCGAGCGGCGGCTCGGTGCTGCTGCGCGCACCGCGCATCAACGGCACCGACGTTGCGCTGAGCGCGCAAAGCGGTGCCGCGGTGAGCGGCTTTCGCGCCGGTGAGCTCGTGGTCGACGCGGTCCAGGTCTATGCGCCGGCCTTCGTCGCCGGCAGCAGCACCGACCTGAGCAATGGCGCCAACCTCGCCGCCTTGCTGAACCAGGCGCAGGCCGATGCCAGCACCTTCATGGCCGGCGCCGCGCCAAGCGGTCTGGCATCGCTGGCCGGCTATCAGCTGCGGCCGGGAATCGAGATCGACACGGCGGGCGCGATCGCCATCTCGTCGGTGCTCGACTTTTCCGCGATCGGCGCGGGCGGGGCGTACAAGTGGCGCTATGGCGGCAGCACCCTCGCCACCAGCGTGCCGGGCGAGCTGACGCTGCGTGCCGGCGGCGATATCCTGGTCAAGAGCAGCGTCAGCGACGGCTTCGTCGACACGGCGAGCGGTGCCCTGAGCAGCAACGTGGCCACCAGCGGCGACAGCTGGAGCTACACCTTCACGGCCGGGGCCAATCTGGCCGCGGCCAACGCCAACCAGACGGTCGCGGGGACCGGCAATCTCGTGATCGGCACGGAATCGGCCACCAATCCGGTGATGGTGCGCACGGGCACGGGCGCGATCCATCTCAACGCTGGCCAGGATGTCATCCTGGACAACGGCGCCAATGCCAACGGCAGCGGCCAGCAGGGCAACGTCGTCTACACCGCTGGAGTCGGGTTCCAGCCGCTCGATGCCGCGGGCAATCCGGTCAGCTTTCCGGCCCTGGTCTCGACGCCCGGCACGACCCGGATCACGACCAACGTCGCGTTGACCGAGTACGGCGGCGACCTCAGCATCCATGCCGGCGGCGATGTACTCGGAACGGCGGCCGACGGCAGCAACATCGACGGCAGCGCGCAGACCGTGACCGACTGGCTGCTGCGCGGTGGCCAGGCGACGCCAGGTGCGCCCACCGTCTGGTGGACGGACTTCGCCCTGTTCCAGCAGGGCTTCGGCGTCCTGGGTGGCGGCAATCTGCTCCTGCAGGCCGGCGGCAACGTGACTCGCGTGGGCGCGGTGGTCGCTGGCAACGGCTATGACAACGGCACGGGCCTGGTGCAGCACAATGCCGGATCGCTGCAGGTCAGCGCGGGCGGCAACGTCCAGCAGGGCCTGTTCTATGACCAGTCCGGAGCATTCCATCTTTCCGCCACCGCGCTCGTCGCCAATCCGGCCTCGAACGTCGCGCCCCTGGTGCACCTGGCGCAGGGCGCGAACACGGTGAACGTGCAGGCGCGTGAAGGGGCGACCTTCGACACGCCGTTCAATCCGACCATCTACGCCGCCGCGCCGATCGAGACGAAGAAGGCGACCGCGTCCTACGACACGCAGTTCTTCACCTTTACCGACAACTCGGCCTTCGACGCCCGCACGGCGGCCGGCGACATCGGGGTCAGCGCCCTGGGTTCCCTGAACGGGAACATCACCGCGCCCAACCTGGAGCTGGTCTCGTTCAGCGGCAGCGTGAGCGGCAATTACAACGCCGGATCGAACTATTACACCGGGCTGCTGATCTACCCGGCGGCGATGGGCCAGCTGCAGATCCTGGCCAAGGGCTCGGTATCGCAGCTGCCGCTGTTGATGTCGCAGGCCGCGACCACGCTTGCGCCGCTCGAGGGTGCACCGCAACCCGAGCAGGGTGCGACCCAGGACCAGACCTTCCTGCTGTCGCTCGATTCGTTCATCGGCAACGGCGGCGCCGCGCTGCACGCCAATGATCCGGCCAGCGCCGAGATCGTGGCGCTGACCGGGTCGATCTCGGGCACTTTCCAGATCGCCAAGACCACCGAGATGGCGGCCGGCCAGAACATCGGCCCGCTCACCACGATCAACATCCAGAACAGCAATGCCGACAGCGTCACGCGGATCTCGGCGGGCAACGAGATCAATTTCG
>Ga0209698_10000456_pt1 | contig 47111 bp, 47 predicted proteins | sample LitLauG_LLR_2012_FD_187203 | JGI IMG/M metagenome (GOLD analysis project Ga0209698, IMG submission 187203) | Freshwater sediment microbial communities from Pennsylvania, USA - Little Laurel Run_MetaG_LLR_2012 (SPAdes) (version 2) | ecosystem: Environmental > Aquatic > Freshwater > Creek >...
CCATCATTCTGTAAGAGCGACAGGCAACGGCCCACCAGCGAGTCATAGGGAACGGCCAGGACTGAATCCGCCAGCCCCTTATCGGTTTCCATGCCCGGCCAGGATTCGGTCACTACCGCTTTCGAATTAGCCAGAAGGTAGGACACGCGGACAATCTCCAGGATTTTGGCGTCATAAAAATGAACATTCAGGACGATCTTCGAGCGTGCGATCAAGTCGTCCCGCTGCTTGCCGTAGACCCCAAAAGTCGCGTGGACCCTGGCCCCGGCGTCTTTCAATGCTTTCACGATGCGGGCCCTGCGCTCGTTGAGCGAGCCATAGAACAACACCTCGATGTCCTGAGTTGGCGCGGCCTGGATTCGGCTCAACTCGGGCACGTAGCCCAAGGGGACCTGGACCGGCGGGCGCGTGCAATTCATCGCCTTCCATCTCTCAAGATTCTGCCGGCTGTAGTCCCACACCTGCAGCCTTAACGCCAGTTCGTAGAACTGTTTGGGAAGATTTGGTCCCCCGAGCTGCTCCAGGTTGTAGAGGATTGAACCAGGCGGAACCATCAGGGCATCCTCTGGCGACAGCAAGTGCGCACCGAGCAACACGTTGGTCGCCATCGCATCGACGGCATTTTCCTGGATTTGCACGGTGTGTCCCAGGCTTTGCAATCCGAATTGAAGAGTCTCGGCAACTTCGCGAAAGGCCTCGGTGTGGAGGAATCCCTCCGGTCGAACCAGCGTAATGTGAAATCGGCTCATTTATTCTCGAACTCCGTTGATGTCAACGCGGGTCTACACTGCCCCCGCCAACACACGTATTCCTCCCGACGACAACCTCTCAGGTATGCAATCCGGTAGCCTCATCCTGCTCTAACTCAGCAGCCCGGCCCCCGATCTTCTCCGCGATTTGCAGCTCGTTTCGGGCGCTCCTGGAGAACGCGGCGTGGAACGGGACATGCAACCAGCGGATATCAAGACAACCAGACGCATGCGCTTTTTAAATCAAACATTAATGTTCGGGGGAGGCGAACCATGCCGACCGTAGGGCTGTCGATGATCGTAAAAAACGCGGCCGACACCATTCGTCCGTGCCTGGAAAGCGCTAACAGGGTGGTGAGCCAGATCGTGATCGCTGACACCGGTTGCACCGATAAGACCTGTGACATTGCGCGGGAATTCGGCGCCACCATCATTTCCTTCCCCTGGGAAAACCATTTTGCAAATGCACGCAATGCTGCCCTGGCCCCAATGACCACGGACTGGGTTCTGGTGCTGGATGCGGATGAGGAATTGGACGGGGAGGCGAAGCAAAACATCCCGGCTTTGCTGACCGCAACCGGCGTGGGCGGGTACGTAACGCCGATTCGCAACTACATGTTGAACCGGTTTAACCGCGGATGGGACCGCATCGGCGTGCCCAACGACAGCAAGCACGAGCGGGCAAAAAGCGCGCCCTCTTACATCGAACACGAGAACTGCCGCCTGTTTCGGAAGCATCCGGGAATCTATTTCACCGGACGCATTCATGAATTGGTAGAGCAGCAGATACGCACGCTAGGACTGAAGCTGCCGACGGCGAACTTTTTTATCCATCATTTTGGCCAGCTCGTCGATCCGGAAGCTCGAGAGAGGAAGCGAATTTTTTACCGTGACCTGCTTCGTGCAAAGACCGAGGAGAAACCCGATGACGCGGTGGCCTGGACGCAACTCGGCCTCCACGAATTTGAGTGTTTCAACCAGCCCGAAGAGGCCTTGCGCTGCTTTGAGCGAGCTTTGACGCTGCAACCGACCGCCCCAGAGACCTGGCTGTTCACGGGGATGGTCTTTCTCAAGCTGGAGCGGTACCAGGAAGCGCTCAATGCATTGGAGCACGACCAGCGCAAGGGCAGCAGCCTCGCGCTGCGGGAGGACCTCAGAGGCGATGCCTTGTACGGCGTAGGCCGCTACAAGGAGGCTCGGATGGCGTACCAGAGGTCTTTGAAACTTTCAGAGAACAATCCCCTGCTTGAAAGCAAGCTGGGATATACCGAGGTAAAACTGGGTCAAAAGAGCTCCGGGCTGGCTCGCTTACGGCATGCGGCACGAGTGGTCCCGGATGTTCACGCGGTCCACGACCGGCTCATGAAAGGCTGCATCATGGCGGGCAGACTGGAAGAGGCGGCTGAAGCGGCGGAGAAATTTACTTTCGTGATGGGCCATCCCAAACTGTTTCTGCGTGCGGCTAGCATCCGCGCGCAATTGAAGCAATGGCATCAGGCAGAAGAGACCCTTTCACGCGGACTGGTGTTGTTCCCCGAGTCGACGGAGTTACTGGAAGCGCGAGACGTAGCACGACAGAGAAAGCTGGAAGCTCTGGATGGATCTGTCTCGGTACAACCGATTGCGGAGCAATCTTTGTAATGGAGTCCAATCCCATTTGCACTCGCGATTGATGAGAGGGTCATGAGGAGTTCGCGCTCTGCTGGGCTAGCCAGCGGACGCGGGCGACCAGATTAGACCCTGGTTAGAGGCGATCTTGGTGCTAGGGGCGAACCATCCAACTTCTGGACTGACATCGAGTTATGGGATTCATGACAACGAGCTCAAGGAGAGTGGCGATTCATTCCAAAGTCCTTTTTCGGATTTCGGGTTCAAAGTAACTTATGGCCGGTGACGGGAGTGACTTGGCGGGCTAAGTTAAAGCTGCGAAGTGCCGATAGATAGCCTGCCAAATACACCTCCTGCTCGAATGGGCGGTTCTCGACCTTCGAGAAGTCAACAACGGGCCGCGACCCAAGGCGCAGGTGGAATTCGAAAGAAGGAGATTTCTACATGTTAAGCATCCTGAACAACATTTCGTCACTGCAGGCGCAGAACTCGTTGAACATGACTTCTGTGAACCTCAACAAGACCCTGCAGCAGCTTTCTACCGGCCAACGCATCAACTCCGGCGCAGATGACGCTGCCGGCCTGGCGATCGCCAACGGGTTGCAGGCAAACGTAACCGCCCTAACACAGTCCGTGCAGAATGCTAGCGACGGCGTGGGCATGCTGCAGGTTGCCGACGGCGCCCTGTCGCAGATCACGACTCTGCTGAACCGCGCCGTCACGCTGGCCACTGAGTCCGCTTCCGGCACAGTGAGCAACCAGCAGCGCACTGCGCTCGATGCTGAGTTCCAGTCGATCCAGGCCGAAATCAACACGATTGGCCAGAAGACGACCTACAACGGTGCTGCAATCTTCACCAACGGCTCTCTGACGGTCTTCATGAGCGATTCCAGCAATGCCGGCACCACCAGCGTGGCCGTGGCCATGGTAACGGTGGACGCGGGTCACCTCAACGGCGTCTCGCTGACTGCCGATGCGTTGACCACTGCAGCGGCTGCCACGACTGCATTGGGTGATATCAACACCGCAATCCAGGACGTCGCCTCCCTGCGCGGCACTCTTGGTGCCAGCTCCAACCAGCTCCAGGCGGCTACGAACGTGATGAACAACCAGATCACGAACATTCAGAACGCCGAGAGCGGAATCATGGATGCGAATATCGGGACGACTACGTCAAACCTGGCGAAGTTCACAGTCCTGCAACAGACGGGTATCGCCGCACTGCAACAGTCGAACCAGATGTCGCAGTCGGTACTGAAGTTGCTCCAATAATTCCGAGCAGAATGGTGGGGCCTCGGTCCCACCATTCTTTCTCTTTCGAATGAGTGCGCCGTCGAGTACACGAGGTAACTCAAGTTTATGTCTACGTCTGGGATTAACCTAAGCTCGGTTCTTTCCGCGTTAGGGTCGTCCTCTTCCGGTATTAATGTCGCGTCCGCGGTCGCGCAAGCCATTGCCGCACTGTCGGCCCCGGAACAGCAGTGGCAGAGCCAACAGCAGACCCTGCAAACCCAGACCGGAGCTATCAACCAGATACAGGCAGATGTCTCTTCCCTCGAGAACAGCTTGAACGCCCTGGGAGATCCCCTGGGTGCGCTCTCTTCGATGGTGGCCACCTCATCCGCCACAAACGTAGTACTTGCATCGGCAGCGCCCGGCACGCCGGCTGGGAGTCACGTCGTCATTGTGAACAATATTGCCTCGACCGCATCTTCTTACTCCAACTCGGTAGCCAGCAGCAGCACAACCCTGGCGTCGGGGGCCTTCACCCTTCAGGTTGGCTCCGGACCGGCGACCCCGATCACGATCGGCAGCGGGGTAAACACGCTCGATCAGCTAGCCAGCTACATCAACACCCAGAATCTGGGAGTGACCGCCAGCGTGGTAAACGATTCGACTGGAGCGCGCCTCGCGATCGTCAGCAAGACTTCTGGAGTGGCAAACGGATTCACCATCACCGGTGCCACGGGGCTCACGTTTACTCAGGCCTCCCCGGGACAAGACGCATCCCTCACCGTCGACGGAATACCCATCGACAGCGCGTCCAATACCATCACCGGAGCAGTCAACGGTTTGACCCTCAATCTTGTGGGTGCCCAGCCCGGCGGCCAAATCAACGTCACCATCGCACCGGATGCCAGCACTGCCGAACAGGCCATCGCCAGTTTTGTAGGCGCTTATAACACAGCCATTGGCGACGTAAATACGCAATACACTGTCAGCTCAAGCAATGAGGAAGGCCCCTTGAGCGGGGACAGCGCGTTGCGGATGCTGCAAGACACACTGCTGGGAGCCGCGAGCTACTCCGGCGGGGGCAATAGCGTTTCGGCACTAGCGGATCTCGGCATCAACATGAATAACGATGGCACCCTCAGCCTGGATACCGTCAAGCTCGGAAACGCCATCCAGAATAACTTCTCTGCTGTTCAGAACTTCATGCAAGGAGCCGCATCGAACGGCTTCGTTGCCAACCTCAACAACCAACTGAGCGGCCTGACGGATCCAACGAGCGGTGCCTTTACCGTCGATCTCCAGAGCATTAGTGCCGAAAACAAAGATCTACAGCAACAGATTAACGATTTTCAGGCGTACCTTGCGACACAGCAGACACTGCTTACCGCCGAATATAGCCAGGCAGACATTACGCTGCAGCAGTTGCCTCAATTGCAAGCGCAAGTCAATGCTGAACTCGGCTATCAACCGACCTCGAGCACGTCAATCCCATGAAAAAAAGCCAGACAGAACTCAATTACTTGCGAGCGGCGGCGCAAGATGCCACGTCGATCGGTCTCGTGATTATTCTGTACGACCTTCTTATCCACGATCTGGAGCAAGCCACAATCGCCTTAGCGAACCGCGACATCGAGCGGCGCACCGCGGAGATCAAACACTCTTTCCTCGTTCTGCAGCAGCTTCAAGGCTCGCTCGACACGGAAAACGGCGGAGAAAGTGCCAAACACCTGAGTGCGTTCTACTCAGAATTGCGCGCCAAGATTTTCGAAGCGCACCTCAAGGCAAGCCCGGAGATCTTGAAGAAGCAAATCGAGAGCGTGCTCGACGTCCGCCAGGCGTGGCAACAGGTAGACAAACCAAGTCTCGATAAGTCTCCCGAGCCAGTCCCATCCGTGCAATCGCTGCAGCCCGCGATGGCTGCCAGTGGCGACGAAGTGGCTTCCATGAACTGGACGGCTTAGCGCCAGCGGGGGCACCTCCCTACCTCTTCGCCGAGGCGCCTTTCGCTCCGTTGTCGTTCATCAGATCGCGCACTTTTCTGGTAAGATCAACCAACTTGAAGGGCTTTTGCAAGAGAGCCAAATCAGGATCCAGCTTGGGATGGTCGGCCAACTTATCAGCCGTGTAGCCGGACATGTACAGCACCCGGGTCTCCGGCCGCATCGCCTTCAGAGTGTAGGCCAGCTCTGGACCACTGACATAGGGCATGATGACGTCGGTGATCAACAACTGGATGGGCCCTTGATATCGCTCGGCTACCTGAAGGGCATCCAGCCCATTCGCCGCAACCAGAACACTGTAACCTTCCTGTCGAAGACTGTCATCAACCACCATGCGCAATGCCAGCTCATCTTCCACCAGCAAGATGGTCCCGGAAGCTGGCTCGAGTTCTGACATGACCGGGAGAACGGCTGGCGCCTTCGGGACTTCATCGGTTCGGGGAAAGTAGACTGTGAATGTCGTTCCTTCCCCCGCAGCAGTGTCCACTACAATGCACCCACCGCTCTGCTCGACAATGCCGTAGACCGTGGCTAATCCGAGTCCGGTTCCTTTGCCCGGAGGCTTGGTCGTGAAAAACGGTTCGAAAATGTGAGAGGTCGTTTCCTCACTCATTCCGGTTCCATTGTCTTTTACGATGAGCTTTACATAAGAGCCTGGTTGGACCGGAATACCTTCCACCAGCGCTCCCTCTTCAACCACGGTATTCGCGGTCTCGATGATCAGCTTGCCACCGCTGGGCATGGCGTCACGGGCGTTTACCGCGAGGTTCATGATGACCTGGGTAATCTGGCCGGCATCGGCCTTTACCTGGCCCAGTTCGGGGTCGAGATTCATCACCTGCTCGATATCCTCGCCCATCAGGGGATGCAGCAGCTTGCCCGTTTCGGCTACCACGGAATTCAAGTTCACCACCCGGGGCTGGAGTTTCTGGCTGTGACTGAAGGCAAGCAGTTGCGTGGTCAATGAAGCGGCACGTTGACCCGCCTGCTTGATTGCGTCCACCCTTTTGTACATGGGGGAGTCTGGAGCAAGGGCCGAACTGACAAGTTCGCTGTAACCGATGATGACTCCGAGGAGGTTATTAAAATCGTGCGCGATACTACCCGCGAGTCTGCCCACGGCTTCCATCTTTTGCGCTTGCCGATACTGTTCTTCCAGAAGGTTCTGCTCGGTGACGTCTCGCGAGAGGCCTAACAAACACACTTCCCCTTGCAACTGAATGAGTTCGGCGGAAAGGCGGATGTGGCGAAGCTTGTGATCCTTGTTGCGGAACTTTACTGCCTCTTCTTTTATGGACCCGCAATCGTGAAGCTTGGCGATCATGGCGGACCGCTCCTCGTAATCATCCCAGATTCCCAGCTCTGCGGCCGTTTTACCGATGACCTCCGAGCGCTCAAAGCCCACGATACGCAAAAACGAATCATTGACTTCAAGCAACCGTCCGTCGCGCAAGGTGCTGATGCTGAATCCCTCGGGATTGCCGCGAAAAGCCTTGGCGAACCGCTCCTCCGCCAGTTTCAGCTCTTCCTCTGCGCGTTTGCGCTCCGTGATGTCTTGAATCTGTGAGATGCGGTAGAGTGGCTGGCCCTGGTTGTCTCGCACCAGAGAAACGCTCAGTGAAACCCACACCACCCTCCCGGACTTGTGAAAGTACCGCTTCTCCATCTGATAGAAACGAATTTCACCTGCCAGTATCCGGCGCGTGTACTCCAGATTGGCTTGCAGGTCATCCGGATGAGTTACATCCTGAAACTTCATCGCTTGCAACTCTTGGGCTGTGTAGCCCAGGAGGTCACAAAGAGCGCGATTCACTTTGATCCAGCGCCCGTCCTGAGCGACCAGGGCCACCCCGATCGGCGCGTATTCGAAGGCGCTGGCGAACCGGGCTTCGCTCAGGCGCAGCTCATCTTCCGCCCGCCTCCGTTCGGAGATGTCGATCCCGATGCCGATGGCGTAGGGCTTGCCCTCCAACTCCACGCGATGCGCGCTGATGTGGTAATGGTGGGTTGCGTCCCCCTGGCCGAGCAGTTCGACCTCGATTTGGCCACTCCCGGCCTCAATCACTTCGCGGGCTTTTTGCTCGATCAAGCCACGGTATTTCTCGGAGACGTTCCCCAGCCGCTCAACCTGGGAAGGATGATACCGAACAATCTTCTCGGCATTCTTATTCCAGCGCACGTTCTTGTGCGTTTCGTCCTGCATAAAGAAGATTCCCGGAAGGCTTTCGATCACTGCATCTGAAAACGTCTTCTCGCTCAGGAGTCGATTTTCCGCCCGCACTCGACGGCGCATTTGCACCAGGAGAGCAAGAATAAGAAATGCTTCGACGAAAAGAAGGACAATCAACCCGATGATGTACGTCCGGTATCGATCCCACAGGGAGGACTCTCGGTACAGCACGACGGTGTCTACCGGCAATCGATTCTCACTAATGCTCCAGCGCGGGAGTTGCCGCCAATCCACGGTCGCAACGCTCGAGGCGTCGACCGTCATCGGAATGTCCGCCGGTTTCTCGCCGTTGAGGACACGCGCCGCCAAATCAGCAATCGCAGCACCGGTTTTCCTGGGATCCGCCATCGATCCACCGACCACCCCATGTCCTACGTATGGCAAATACGTTCCATAGACCGGCACATGAACTGCAGCGGTAATCAAATCAAGAGTTTCCTCCGGCAGGAAGAACTGGCCGCGGGCATCTTGAAAGAAGAAGGTATACAGGATGATGGTGTGAGGCGGCAGGTCGGTCAATTGCTTCAGCAGAGTTTCTATCGGCAGGTTGCTCGGGTAGCTAAACGTGACCCTTCCGTTGTAGGCTTCCAGATCGGCTCGCAACTGCTCCCGCCAGAATTTCTCAAGCTGGGACTCCCCCACGACCACGACGACACTTCGCGTGTCCGGCTGGAGCTGCAATGCCAGGTCTAGCGTAGGCCGCAGGTCATCTCTGCCCTTCACCCCTGTGATCAGGGGACCCTTTCCGATCCTGCTCTGCACGTCGGCAGTCCTGCGCTCGTTGAAGAGCGCGACAACCGGAGTCTGGGGAAAGAGATCCTTCCCGCTGGTCAGGAGAAAGGTCAGAGCGGAATAGGACACCGGGATGATCAAGTCAGGCTCTCTCTCTGCCAGACGGAGGCGCAGCAACTTGGCCAGATTTTCCGAATGCCCGGAGTCCGGAAACCTCACCAGATCCAGGTATTCTGTGTAGAACTCGACCCGGTAGGGTAGCCGCGTCTTCAACGTCGTACGCAGAGATTCATCGAAGCCCGAATAAATGGCCTGTTCCTTGTCGAATGAGTAGAGAATCAGAACCCGTTTCGGTTCATTGAAGTTCGATCCGAACATAGCATGAACCGAGAACAGGAACAGGAACACGAGCGCAAGGGCGATTCCCAATGACGTTGTGGAACGGATTTTAGATCGTGCGAGTCGAACCAATCGGAGGAAGCGACGAACGGAAGGTAATCCCGTGGCGCGAGCCGAAATGGTCGACCCGACCAGAAGTGAGTTATAACTGCGGCCAGAGGCAAATCCGGACACTACCATACTCGTCCCAGCTGTGAAACGTCACACAGCTTGACCCGTAGCGCGAAACACTCGATCCGCTCAGGACAGGCGACCTACATACTGACGCCCCGTATGGGCGCATGCTGGCTTAACCGGGTTCATTCTAGCGTGCAGGTCTGCAACCAGGCCCGTCCCGATTACCGGCCTATACGCCTTCAAAATGCCCTCCCCCCAAGCTTTGACAGCGGTCACACCTGGACGTGACCAAGTCCGCGGCATTATCCCAGTTACGCTGACCTTGAGCAAGTCTTTTCAAGGGGAGAAAGCGGTAAGTATCGAATGGGGGGATTCTCAAAGCAGTTCGAGGAGCTTGCCCAGAACCACCGCGGCCATTGCGCGGTCACATTTACGACCTCACCAGCCAAGATGTTGACGCAGGTATTACCCGGAGCCAGAGTGGCACGGAATGGGCAGGTTGGCCGAGCTTATTTCAAGTAATTCAGCAAGCTCTGGGGAATGATCTGGGCCAGCGCCGCTAAGGTTGCACTCTCAGCGGTTCGCGCCTGCGAGAGACCGGTCGCCGCAGTCGCCAAATTGACCCCCACCAGAGTATTCTCCTCCGACTGCAGGTTCACCTGTTCCTGCTGGAGGAACGATTCGTTGGCATTAAGCTGGTCTACGGCGCTGCCGTAGAACACCCGCTGCTGCGACACGTAGTTGAGAGCGGTACTTAGTTGTGTGGTTGCGGCCCCGATGTTGGCGATGTTCCCGCCTTGCAGCGCCGTGACCAGTTGCTGCAACGAACCCATGACGTCGCCGCCTGGGCCCTGGAAGACCTGGCTTCCGGGAAGGTTCGTCTGAATGCTCCTTCCCGGGGAAATCTCGACCGTATTCACACCCGAGTTTCCGCTGTACCTTACCCCCGAGGGCTGGGTCGGATCTAAGGCATATGGAGGCGATTGGGTAGCGGTCCCGGCAAAGATGTAGGTGCCCTGGTAAGAAGTGTTCGCCAACTGTACCATCTGGCTCTGTATGCCCTGGATTTGCTGCGCGATCGCTTGCTGGTCGGCAGTTGGCAAGCCACTATTGGCTCCCTCGACCCCCAGGGAGATGGCTTGATTCAGGGCACTGACAACCGAACTGAGCGTGGAATCAGCGGTCTGTAACTCGCCGTCGAGATTGGTCGTATTCTGAAGATATTGATCGTTTTGAGCCTGGAGCGCCTTGTTCTGCACATCCGCCGCAGCGGCGGCGGGATCGTCCGAAGGCACATTGACCCGCCTTCCGGTGGCCAACTCCTGGATTAACGTCTGCTCCTGAGCCTGTTGCTGAAACAGGTCGGTAAGAATGTTCGGTGTGTAGTTTGGATTTACGCGCATAGGTTTACGGCGCCGCCGTTACCCCCGATCCCATATCGAGCACGGATTGCGTCAGCGAGTCAATGGTGGATACCACCCGGGCCGCAGCCTGGTAGGCTCGCTGGTAATTCATGAGGTTGGTGGTCTCCTCGTCGAGGTTGACTCCGGATTCGGCTCCCAATTGGTTGTTGAGTTGATTCAGGCTCGAAGTGCTGGCGCCGATCTCAGCCTGCGCCTGGGCGGTCAGGTTTCCAACCTGCGATACCAGATTGGCGTACGTGTCGACGGGATTTGCGCCGGATGGAAGCGCCTGGGTCTGCACCGCCAGCAGGTTGCTAAGATTGCCGTTGCTGCCCTGGCTCCCGTCGGAGCTGGCAGCGATGAGGCTCGGATCGCTCACGACAAGACTCAGATTGTTTGCGGCACCGGGTCCGGATGTATCCGCGAAAAGAGCCTGCCCATGATTCCCGTTCAAGTCATAGCCAGAGGCCTGAGCCGCGTTGAAGCTGGTGGTAAATTGGCTGGCGAGATTATCGATCTGAGTAAGCAACCCCGGAATCACCGTATCTCGAACCTGAAGGTTGCCGCCCAGTTGGCCGCCGTCAAGAGAGCTGGTGATGTCTTGCCCTTGAGAAGATATATCCGTCATCCCCGAGGCACCATTCGTTGTCTGGAGCGCAAAGCTCTGACCTCCGACCACCAAAGGGGTTCCGCTGCCGGTGGTGAGCGTGAGCCCGTTTTCCGTCTGAATCTGGTTCACGGTGGTCAATTGCGACAGCTTCTGAATGAGCTGGGTTTCCTGATCTCCGAGGCTGCCCGGATCCTGGCCCAACCTTTGCATCTGTCCGACTCGTTCATTAATCTGCGCAATCTGCTGGGTGAGACTGTTGATCTGGCTCACCTCTTGAGCGACAGTTTGATTCAGGCCCGACTGGATTGAATCCAGATTCTGTCCGGTGGCGTGAAAGTCGTTCACGAGGTTTTGCGCGGACGTCAGAACCGCCTGGCGAGTCGGAATACTGCTCGGCTGGGTGGAAAGCTGGCTGATGTTGTTGAAGAACGCCGTGAAATCTGCGCCGATGCCTTGCGTAGGATCAGCAAACAGATTCTGCACTTGCTGCAACGCCCCGTATTGCGCCTGGGCACTGCTCTGTTGCTGGTTCTCTTCTCCAATTCGAAGTTGGAGAACCTGATCGCGCACACTCTGGATTTGCTGCAGCAACACGCCGTTGCCGTAGGTTAAGTTTCCCTCGACGGTGGGCGTCGCTTCGGTGAAGATAGCCAGCTCGCGACTGTATCCCGGCGTGTTCTGGTTGGCGATGTTATTGGACGTGGCGTCCAGTGCCCCCTGATCTGCTTCGAGGGCCTGAGCGGCCATCCACATTGTGGATAACAACGATCCCATGCTTTATGCCTCGCACGACCAGGTGTGCCCTTGCGACAACAGAGGAGAGGGGCCGCGATCATAGCCCTCGCCGTGACTGCGATAGAGCGCGACAATTAGTCCAGAAGATCTGCGAACGCGCTTCAGCAACGCGGCATACACACGGTTGAGTTGCGCCAGCGCCATGTGTGCCTGACGAACCTCCTCGATCAACGACGGGGCCGTTCCTTCAAACAGCACCTTCCAATTCGTCGCCGTGAGGCGATTGCAGATGGTTTCCTGTACGGCCAAATGTGCCTCAAATCGGGTTCGGTCGTACTTTTCAATCGCTGAGATCGCGGACGCAATCGCCTGCCCCAGGGCCTGCACGCGGCCGAGATACTCAGCCTGTTCCTGTTTTCGGTTCGCGTCATCGTGCAGCATGGTCCGTCAATTCTCTCTCTCTAATGATTCGTTCGGCGCACCGCTTGCCGGTTGCGCAGAATCGCGTCGGCGGTCTCATGCGCATCGAGCTTGTACTGGCCCTTTTGGACGCTCTGTTTCAAACTGTCCACCTGGGCCTGCCGTACTTCTGGCAACCCTAACGCCTGCGAAGCCAGTGCGCTGAGCGTGACCCGGTCTTGAGACCCTGCGGTCTTCTCTGCCGGAGGAGCTGCCTCGGGCTGGTTGGCAGCAGTCGTGGTGGACTTCTTGGCCTGTTCGGCTGAAATCGACTGCGGATCAGTTGTGTTTAATCCTATTCTCATAATCAAGACCTCATAGTCCGGTGGCGAACTCTTATCGGCCTTTCCGATGAAAAACTTTAGTCGCTGGTCCCGTGGATGAAATGCCTCGCAACTACTTATTTATCTTTATCTTAAGAGCATCCACCGCACCCCCGGCCGAACCTGAAACCGGCTCCGACGCGCTCGCACCGGCATATCTCGCGGCAGATGCCGCCAAATGCTTGCCAATCATGGCCGCGATGCCGAAGCCCCCCGTTTTGCCCAGGCGCCCGGCCAGAGACTCGCAGGCGATGCTTTGGAACTGGTCGTGACTGGAATCCTTGTCGCGGTCCGGGTCCGTGCCCGGAACGGTCGCGAATGACTTCTCAGCCTTCTCCAGCCATTGGCCGATCATGATGCTTTCGAAGTCGTGCGCGGCCTTGTCGATCTTCGAGGCGTTGTCTTTGGTTGAAGCGTTGCGCAGACCCTTTACAGCAAGATCGCTCTTCGCCTCCGTGAGACCAGAATTGTTTGTTGCCAGGTTTGCAATTTTCAAATCACTCATGGCTCAGAGCACCTCCAGTTCGGCCTGCAGGCCGCCCGCGGCTTTGATCGCCTGCAAGATCGCGACTATGTCACGCGCTGTTGCACCCATGGCGTGCAGGCCATTGATCAGCTCTTCGACATTCGCCCCCTCTTTCAGCTGGAATGAACGCGCGGGTTTGTCTTTTGCCTGGACAGCGGTCTCCGGCACGATTTCTGTCTTTCCTCCCTGAGAGAGCGGAGTGGGTTGAGACACCGCGAACGTTGTGGTGACTTCGACCGTCAGGTCACCGTGCAGCACCGATACGGGAGAGAGCTTCACATCGCCTCCCATCACAATCGTCCCGGTGCGCTCGTTCATGACCACCTTGGCGGGCGGATGGACGGCGACAGTAAGGTTCTGCACCTGTGCGATCAGAGTTGGAATCGAGGGTACTCCCGCTTGCTCGATGTTGACATCCACGTGGCGGCTGTCGAGCGCGGAAGCGAGGTCCTTTCCGAACTCGTGATTGATGGCGAGCGCAACGTCACGAGCGGCGCTGAAGTCGGGATCGCGCAGAGAGAGGGAAAGAATCTTCAGATGTTTCAGGTCAATCGAAGTGTCTCGCTCCACAATTCCACCCGCGGGGACGCGCCCGACGGTGACATGATTCACTTCCTTGACATTTCCGCCGCCCCCGACGGTGTAGCCTCCAAGCGTCAGCGGACCTTGGGCCTCGGCATAGACTTGGCCATCAGCGGCATGCAGCGAGGTGAGCAAGAGCACACCTCCCTCCAGGCTCTTGGCGTCGCCGATCGACGATACGGTTACGTCGAGAGAAGTCCCCGGGCGCGCAAACGGAGGAAGCGATGCGGTGACCATGACGGCCGCAACGTTACGCACCTGAATGGACGCGGCAGGAATCTGAACGCCTAGCCGTTGCAGCACGTTGGCCAGCGTCTGCGTGGTGAACTGGGTCTGCTGGCTATCGCCCGACCTCTTAAGTCCAACCACCACGCTGTAACCGATGAGCGGGTTTTCCCGGATGCCTTCAATGGTGGTGATATCTCGAACTAAGACGTGGCGAGTGTCATCAGACGCGGCTCGAACGTTCCCGAGAACGATTACACAGGAAACAAACAGATAGGCCCGCCAGAACCAATGCAGGCGGGGACGCGCTTTTCTTACCAGGTAAACAGCCATAGCAGCCCCCGGATAATAGGATTCTGCCGGCCGATGTAATCCGAGACGATGCCTTTCCCCTTCAGTTCGATCTCGAGATTGGCAAGGGCGTCGGCAGAGGCGGTATTGTTTGGCCCGACATCGCCGGGGCGAAGTACACCCCGCACGATCAAGTTTTCATGCTGGCTGTTGATCAGGATGCGCCGCTCTGCTTCCACGACCATGCTGCCGTTGGGCAACACGGCGATCACGGACGCGGAGACGGTGGCCGTCACCTTGGAACCCGTTGAAGTCTCGCCCTGGCCTTTCAGCGTTTTTGAAGAGCTCATGCCCAGGAGCGGGTTGGCCGGCGAACTAGCTCCGGGCAACTGGGTAATGGCAGAATTCGCTTGAAATGCTCTGGAATTGTTTACGTCACCCGTCGAGGTCGCGGCGGTTGTTTCAGACACCAGCAAGGTGACCACGTCGCCCAAGCGATGCGCTTTGTAGTCCGCGCTCATGTCCGTGAAAGCACCATTCAGGGGATAAAGGCTGCCCAGAGTCGTGCTTTCCTGGGGCGTGGGCTGTTGCTGCATGCGCGCGATGTAGTCTGCGCGAAGCTTTTCCGAGTCCTGCTTCGGTTTGGAACTGGCCCACAGGATGGGATTGCTGTACATGCACGCGAAGGCCGCTGACAGGACCATTGCCGACCGAACTGCAGAGCTGATCTTCATTAGAATTTCCCTGACTTACAGGCTGCCTCTCAGCATTCCAGGCGCAACCACTTCGGCTTCATAGAAGTGCTTGCGATCGGGGCTGGCAGCGCGTACGTGCTGGCCCCTCACTCCACTTTGCAGACAGATGACGGGAAAGCTCATCCGAGCATCCGGTGACTCCAGGATCAACGTCGCGTGATCGCCCCTGCGAACTATGTCGCTCGGGGAGACGGTTGGACGTACTGGCACTGCACCCGACCTTGAACTATTCGCGTTCACCCCGTCCAACCCACGCACCAGAACGTAGAAGGGCAGGCACTCGATGCGGTTCCGGCAACGCATCTTTACTTTGGCAGCATCAGAGCCGCCCCCGGTAACGCTCACCACCATTAGGTCTGCGCCCTCTCCGCTGCCGTGGCTTCCGGAGAGAAACTCGATCTGATGCGGATCGACCACAACGCCAGCCCGCGCCAGAGCATCCACGACGCGTTGCTTAGGTTTGATCGTTCCACCGGCTTCAGTCCGGCAGATCGCCACCGGCATCAAGGACGCAAAGGCCAGGGCGGTCCATGCGAGTTTGTTGGTGGCGCTTACCTTTAGCATCAGTATCCCTGAACCACTTAGCGGCCTAGACTGGCGAGGTCCTGCAACATCTGGTCCGCCGATGTCACTACCCTGGAATTCGATTCGTACGAGCGCTGCGCCACGATCAGGTTGACGAACTCCGCCACCACATCCACGTTCGACTGTTCCAACATGCCCTGTTGCAGTGTTCCCATCCCCTCCGCGGCTCCGGGAGCGCCCACGATGGGGTCGCCGGAAGCGGTGGTCGCCAGATAGAGGTTGTTTCCCACGCTATTCAATCCGCCCGGGTTGGGAAACATCGCGAGTTGGATACTGCCCACCTGCTGAGCTGCCGTCTGTCCGGCCTGAGTGACCGAAACCGTGCCATCGGAGCCGATCGTAACGGTGGTCGCGTTCGCTGGAATGGTGATGTTCGGCTGCAGCGGTGTTCCGTTGGCGGTCACTATGTTTCCAGTCGCATCGAGATGGAAGGAGCCCCCTCTGGTGTAGGCGATCTGGCCATCCGGCAAGGTAACCTGGAAAAAGCCGAGACCCTGGATTGCCAAGTCCAGCGGGTTGCCAGTAGAGGAAAAGTTGCCCTGCGTCTGGACGACTTCCGACGCGGCGGGCATGGTTCCCAGTCCCACCTGCAGACCAGCGGAGATGGTCGTCTGCTGGCTCGCTGCCGCACCGGGCATGATCACGTTCTGATAGATCAAGTCCGAGAATTGAACTCGGCGGGAGTAGAACCCGGAAGTGCTGGAGTTCGCCAGGTTGTTGGCAATGTTGTCGAGGTTGGTCTGCTGCGCCGACATTCCGCTGGCCGCTGTGTAAAGTGCACGAAGCATTTTGCCGCTCCTTTAGAGGTTGTTGGAGACTCTTGGCAATTCCTGTGTCGCAACCTGATTCATATCCGTGTGAAACATGGTCAACGCCCGCTGCACCAGTTCCGCGTAACGCTGGATCGTGATCAATTCGACAGAACTGGCCACGGCGTTGACGTTCGAGGCTTCCAGCATTCCCTGCTGGACACTGGCCTCTTTGGCCGGAATCGCAGTCTTGCTGGGAGCCGAGTAATACGTCTTCCCTACGCTCTCGAGGGGGGTGCCGGGGGGAAAATCAACGATCTTCAATTGACCTGCCAACGCCCCATTCACTGAGATCGTCCCATCCGGAGCCACCGACACCGGCGCGCCCACAATCGGTATGGGACGTTCGTCCGTTCCAAGCACCGCATCTCCCTCAGAGGTGACGAGCTGTCCCTGGGGGGACACATGAAAGTTTCCGTCTCGCGTGAACAACTGCCCTTTGGCTCCCTGAATCGCGAAAAAACCGCGGCCTTGGATCCCAAGGTCCAGGTCATTCCCCGTCCTCTCCAGGCTGCCTTGCGAGAGGTCGAGTTGGCTGCCGCCCAGAACCGAGTAGTCGTTGACTGCCAGATTCAGACCGGACAACGGTGCGCCGGTAGCAGTGGCAAAAAGAGAACGAAAGGAATCGTGCTGCGCCCGATATCCGGGTGTACTGACGTTGGCGAGGTTATTCGCAACCAGGTCCAAGGTCTGACTTCGCGCCATCAGTGCAGTGCATGCCGCGTAAAACCCGCTGTCCATAGAGACTCCCAGACAGGACTAAGCACGGGTGGGGCCAGACTGCAGGCGGGCGGAATAATGTAAGTGATTGAAGATTCGTAGACGATCGCGTGCGCGCATGAGAGAGGGATTAAGCGGCGGGAAAATAACTCTGTCGCGGTATTGGTATCTCTAACCTCGTCCTGGCCGGTAAGGCGGACAGTGAGCCCGCACCAACTCAGACTCGCGCGCCGCCAGAAATTCCAGGCGCGAGGCCCATGTGTCGGCATCTGCGACAACTGCCAGGATAGCTGCCGAGTTTTCAGAGCGACAGGCCTCGCGGTCGCCACCGATCACATCAACCAGGTCACGTGGAAATCCCCAGGCCTGCGCCATGCGGCCGCCGATGTTGCGGGAATCCAAGCCCGGTGCTTCCTTGATCTCCCAGCCGAGTAACGCGGGAAGGTCTCCCAGACGGCACAACAATCCAGCCAGATAAGCTTGTTCGGCGCTGACTCCGCAAGACTGGCAGGCCAGTTCCTGCGCCACCAAAGCCGTAAGCCGGGAATGAGTCCAGAAACGCTCGCATGCGTTTGACGCCGCACTTGCCCTGAACGGTTCCCGGAGACTGTTGGTCGCATCCACCAGCGCTTTCAACCTCTCCACTCCAACCAGGACCACGATCTCGCCGATTTCCAGGGTCCTGCCCGCGGACTCTTCAATTTCCAGCGCCGCGAGCCGCAAGACCTGTGCCGTGAGCCCGATATCGCTGCGTACAATGTTGGTAATGTCCTGCAGATCAGCGACAAATTCGGACAGCCAGAGATCAAGCCGGAGCAATGCGTTGGGCATCGCTGGAGGACTGGGAAATTGAGCCTCACCCGGCAGTGGAAGCACGGATGAGCGTGCTGCTTCCACCAGAGATGGTTGGGGAGCAACCGTCAGCCGAGCTCTATAGTTTGTGTGGTTCGCAATCATTGAGACCATCCCGCCAATGATTATCGGCACTGGACGGTCCGGGCATTAACTCAGGAACTGAGTTTGCCTCTCACGGTCCTCTAACCTGTTTGCATGCGGAACAACAGATCCATTTCGCGTTTGCGCCCCGAAATACGAGTCCACAGGTAATCGCGGCATTTCCCCAGCCGTACCTGCTCGGCGGCAAGCTGAACCACGTAGCTCCGGGTAATCTGCGCCATCTCGGCCGATTCGACGATCTGCTCAAAAACCAGTTCGTCGTCACGACCGAAGGGACTGGACGGGGAATGCAAGTGCAACTGGTATTCGCGAGCAGTAATGAAACAAGGCGCCACCGTGCAGGCGGTCATGTGCCCGATCGTATAGAGCACCTGGTGCTGCACTCCATTCACAAAGGCAATCAGAAGCCGCCGCTCCGGCGCCCCGTAGTGAACGGGCAGCAGGCTGTAAAGTTCCAGCAGATGCCGCGGAATGCGAACTCCAATCTCCAGTTGTCGATCTCCCAGGGAAAAGACGGGACACGACCATTGGGCAGCAACGGCAGCTGTCACCTGTTCTGCTGTGGCAAGACCAAGCTGCTGCACCACTTCTCCGAAGTTCAGTTCCGTGAGCCGGCGCTGCTCGAGCGCAACCCTCAACTGCTCAGCGGTCAAAACTCCTCTCTGCAGCAGCAATAGTCCGAGAGGAACGCGCGAGGTTCGCGCCTTTGCCGGCTTGCCCGGCGAGGTCATTAACTCTCCGATCCTCCCTTTAATCGCCTGCTCGAAACACTCTGGACTGCAGTACCAGTGGCCATCGACATTCATTCCGCGGTTGCGGCGGGTAAAGGCTTGCAGCAAGGTCTTGGCGGAGCATTTGGAATTGGCGCACACGGGCACCCACTTCCGCCATCTTGGTGAACTTTTCCCCGTGCTCTGAGTGGCAAACATATGGCCGCCTGGAACCTTTACTTACAGCAAAGCTTCATCGAGAACCGCATCCTGAAGGGCTGCGCGGAGTTTCGGAAGGGCAAGAGTGTGCAATTGCGAGATTCTTGATTCTCCCAATTGCATCACCGCGGCAATCTCCTTCATGGTCAGCTCCTCCTTATAGTACAAGGAGATGACCATCTGCTCTTTTTCGGAAAGGGTGGCAATGGCCTTCGCCAGCTTCTCCTTGACTTCGGTCCGCACACAAAGCTCAAAAGGATTTTCTTCCCGACTGGGTGCTGACTCGATGAGATCCTGTTTCTCGGAACGGTCATAGACCGAACTCACCTGCTGTCCAACCAAAATCGCCCCATCGATCCGGTGGGCAATGACGTAGAGTTCGTCGATGGTGATGCCCAGCTCGGCGGCAATTTCCTCTTCTTCCGGCTGCCGGCCCAGTTTCTTCGACAGGTTGGAAATAGCCTCTTCAATCTGCCGGCCTTTGTGGCGAAGCGGGCGCGATCCCCAATCCAACTCGCGGAGGCTGTCGAGGATCGCTCCCCGGATCCGGAACTTGGCATACGACTTGAGGGGAACAGACTTACTCGGGTCAAAACTCCGAACCGCTTCGATCAAGCCAATGACTCCGGCGTGAACCAAGTCCTCCAGCGGCACTTGTTGGGGAAGGCGTTCGTGAATTCGTCGGGCGATGTAATAGACCTGCGGCAACTCTTTCATGATCAGCTGCTCGCGGTCTTCTTTTTCGTCTACTAGTTGTTCCTTGTATGCAGTCTGTGCCTGTAACATGGGGTCCTCGACTCATCTGTACTGGGATTAACTTGACTCACCGTATGGCTCCTATGGATTGCACCGGAACCAACGGCGGAATCTCGCTCGGGGCGAGTACCACGATCTTGGGCAAAAATGGCTCCAGCAATCGCCGCAATTGAAAGCGTGCTGGAGACTGGCAGAGCAGGATCGGGGGCGCCGTCACCACCTGATCGCCAAACAGAGCGCGCAGTCCGTCGCAAACCCGACGCGCGGTATTCGGCTGTAAAGCACCCTGCGAGGCCGTTGCAGGCTGGGGACTCAGCCCTCGCGAACACTCCTCTTCAATCGTGCGATCTACGGTTACGACCCGAAGCTCGCCGCGCTCATCGAGCAGCGGCCGGACCAGGGCCCGTCCCAAGGTTTGCCGAACGGCTTCCACCAGCACCACGGGGTTCTTGTTGCTAGCCGCGGTCTCGACCAGCGTTTCCAGAATGGTGCCCAGATCGCGAATCGAGACCTGTTCGCGCAACAGTTGCTGAAGAATTTTCTGCACTTCGCCCAGCGTCATCAGCTTGGGAACCAGCTCTTCCACCAGCTTGGGGTGGGAGTCACTCATGCGGTCTACCAGGCGCTTGGTCTCCTGGCGGGTCAGAAGGAGATGCGCGTTTTGTTTCACCACTTCGCTCAAGTGAGTCGCGAGCGCGGAGGTGTGATCGACCACGACATAGCCCGCCGCGACCGCCTGGGGTTGCAGCTCGGGTGAGATCCACTTGGCTGCGGCGTTGAAAGCTGGTTCGCGCGTGTCGACGCCCGGCAGCGCCGGGGGCGATGATTGCGAGCTGATGGCCAGCAGGCAATCGCGACGCATTTCCCAGCGGGCAATTTCGACTCCGCGCAGATAGATGACATACTCCCGCTCCTTGAGCGTGAGGTTGTCGGTAATGTGGATCGACGGCACCAGGAATCCCAATTGTTGCGCCAACTGCTTGCGCAGGGAGCGCACCTTGCCGAGCAAAAGGCCTCCCTGCTTGCTGTCCACCAACGGCACCAATCCCAGTCCGACCTCCAGCATCAACTCGTCCAGCTTGAGCACTGAATCGAGGGGATCAGCCGCAGGCGTCGCCGCTTGAGGCTTGGTCGTTTCTGTCGCTGCAGTCGCGGCATCGGCAGCCGTTCCCGGACCTACTCGACGGGCCAAAAAGATCAGAATCCCAGCCATGAGAATGAAGGAAAGCTTGGGCAGCCCGGGGATTATCGCGAGTCCCCCCATGACTCCAGCGGCAATCCACAGGGGCCGGCTCTTGCGGAAGAGCTGCTTACCGAGATCCGTTCCCAGCGTGCTGTCCGACGATGCGCGGGTGAGTACGATCGCTCCCGCGACCGAGACCAGGAGGGATGGAATCATGCTGACCAGGCCGTCGCCCACGGTCAGTACGGTGTAGGTTTTCAAAGCTTCCATGAACGGAATACCGTGCTGGAAAACTCCAATGAGGAAGCCGGCCACGATGTTGATGGCGGTGATCAGGATTGTGGCCAGGGAATCTCGCTGGCTGAAGCGGGCTGCGCCGTCCATTGCCCCATAAAATTCTGCCTCGCGGGCAATCTGCTCGCGGCGCATCCGCGCCTGTTTCTCGTCAATCATCCCGGCGTTCAAGTCGGCGTCAATCGCCATCTGCTTGCCCGGCATAGCGTCCAACGTGAATCGGGCGGTGACTTCTGCCGTACGCACCGCACCATGGCTGACCACCATGTACTGGATCGCAATCAAGGCCAGGAATAGGACGAAGCCCACAACGTAGTTGCCACCAACGACGAATTGGCCGAAGGACTCAATCACCTTTCCCGCGGCGGACGCTCCTTCGCTGCCGTGCAACAAGATCCGCCGGCTGCTGGCCAAGCCCAGAGAGAGGCGAAACAATGTGAGCAACAGCAACAGGCTTGGAAATACGGAAAACTGGACCGGCTTCAGAATCTGAATGGCGACAAGCATCACCAGCACGGACGCGGTGATGCTGAGGGCCAGCAGAAGATCAATCACCAACGCAGGCAGCGGGATGAGCATGACAAATACCATGCTCACGGCGAGCGCCGGTACGATCCAGTCTCCAGTGCCTCCGGCAATCGCACCCATCAGTGTTGGTTTAGTCGCCATTTTCTCCCATCAGCCTTCTCACCGTAATGTGACTTCCTTCGCCTGCTGGCGAGCGCGCGCTTGCGCGCGGAATACGAAAGCAAGAATCTCAGCCACGGCAGCGTAGAGCGCCGCCGGAATCGGCTGCCCGACTTCCACCGTGCGATATAAAGCTTGCGCCAGCGGAGGATTCTCCAGCACCGGGATTCCGTGCCAACGGGCAACTTCTTTGATCTCCTGCGCCAGAAAATCTCGGCCCTTGGCGATGACGACGGGAGCATCCATATCCATCTCGTATTGCAGCGCAACGGCAAAGTGGGTCGGGTTCGTGATCACGACACTGGCCTTTTCGGTCTCGCGAAGCATCTGGCGTCTTCGCAGGCTGCGCTGGAGGCGCCGGATCCGTCCCTTGATCGTGGGGTTGCCTTCGGTTTGTTTCAGTTCGTCCTTCAAGTCCTGGCGGCTCATCTTCAGGTCGCCTTCGAGCTTTTGCCAGACCAGCAGGTAATCGACTCCCGCCCAGGCCACGAGAACCAGGCCTGACTTCCAAACCAGCTCCCACATGGTGCCGGCGAGGAAGGCCGCGTAGAACGGCGCTCCCAACTCGGAAGAATGCACAATCGAGTCCCAGTGCTTGGTAATAGTGGAGATGCCGATCCAGACAATGACTCCGAAAGGCAGGAGCGATTTGAGAATCCCGCTCAGACCTGCCAGAGAAAACATCTGTTTCAGTTTTCCAGCAGGATTCAATCTCTCCGGCTTCAGCGCCAAAGCTTCAGGGGCAAATACCAGCCCGCCTTGCGCCAGTCCACCCGAAAGGGAAAGCACCCACGCGGTTGCCGCTACCGGAACGATCCAACGCAAGACCCCACACGCCATCCAGAACAAGATCGGTCCGCCCGGCCTGATCGGTTCTTGTATGGACAAGTCCAGCGAGTTCTGCAACAGGCCGCGCCATTGCCGCGTCACGTCGGGAACCTGCCAAGCCACCAGCGCAAGCGCACCACCCCACGCCAAAGCGGTGGAAAGCTCGCGGGTGCGCGCGACTTGTCCCTGCTCGCGGGCTTTCTTTCGCCTTTGCGGTGTAGCTTTTTCTGTTTTGCTCGAATCAGCCATGTTTTGCTATCGCGCCAGATGCAGCAAACGCTCCGAATAAGCGATCGACTCGGAAAAATATCGTTCAAACAAATGCGGCCAGAAGCGCATCGTGACCCCCAAAACCAGCACTCCCAACATGCTTTTGATTGCCGGCCCCAGAAGCATGAGCGGCATCTGCGGTGAAGCCTTCCCCATCAACCCCAACACCACGTCCGCCAGCAGCGTGGCCGACAAAACCGGGGCGGCAATCTGGATTCCCAGGCCGAGCACAATTACGCCCTCGTGCAGCAACCCTTCGAGAAAACGCGGGTTCAGCGTGGCTGAGCCCGGCGGCAGATAATCGAAACTGTTGGCGATCGCGCGCAGAATCCAGTGGTGAACATCGAGTCCCAAAAAGATCAGCATCGCCAGGCTCTGGTGAAAGAATGCAACCACAGTGCTGTCCACCTGGGTCAGCGGATCGAGGATGTTCACCAGCGAGTAACCCATCTGCACGCTCAGAACCTGCCCGGCCATCTGGGCGCCTTCAAACACCGCATTCGTCGCCACTCCCATGGCAATGCCAACCACCGTCTCGCTGGCCACGAGTAAGGGCCATTGCGCCATCGTCACGGGGTGCAAATGAGGGGAGTAGACGGGGTACAAGACAGCGGTGATGGCGATGACCAGCACAATCTTGATTCGGGGCGGAATCACGGCGCTGCCGAAGAATGGCGCAAACAGAACCAGCCCCGACACGCGGGTTCCGATAACTAGCAGTGACCCTATGATTTGTACGAGTGCTATTTCCATTTCTTCATCGCAAATACGGGTGAAAGTCCGACAGCAGTTGCAACGTAAATTGACACAGCTGCCTCCACATCCAGGGCATGAGAAAAAACACTCCCCCGGCGACCGCCAGTAACCGGGGCACCGCAGAAATCGTGGTCTCCTGCAGCGACGTCAGCACCTGGATGATGTTGATTAACAAGCTCACGATCACAGCCACGGCCAATATCGGACTCGCGATCATGAACACTTCCCGCATGGTCAAGCGGCCCAGATCAATTGCTTGTTCAACCGGCATCGTGACCTCAGTTAAAGCTCCGCATCAGGGATCCGATCAAAAGGTTCCAGCCATCCACCATGACGAACAGCAACAGCTTGAGCGGCGTCGAGATGACAACCGGAGGCAACTGCAGCATGCCGACAGAGGTTGAAATCGAAGCCACTACCATGTCGATCACCAGAAAGGGCAGAAACAACACCGTGCCGATCTGGAATCCCGTCCTGAGTTCTGACAGGATGTATGCTGGCGCTACGATCCGAAGCGATAGGTCGCTCGGATTGCGGGGGCGGGGCTCCTTGGATAACTCCACAAAGAGCGCGACGTCCTTTTCGCGGACGTAGTGCAACATGAACTGCCGTACCGGGCCTGCCCCACGCTCCAGCGCTTGCGTGGCGGAAATACGACCTTCCTCCAGAGGCAGCACCGACGCCTTGTAGACGGTCTCGCCGACGGGTTGCATGAGGAAGAAAGTGAGAACCAGAGCCAAGCCAATCAGGGTCTGGTTGGTCGGTGTGGTTTGCAGCCCGATCGCCTGCCGCAGAAAATGAAACACCACGAGCAGCCGCGCGAACGGCGTCATGCACAGCAACAGCGAAGGGATGAGCGTCAGGAACGTCAGCAGGACGACGATGGTCCACGACGTCGATCCCTTCCCAATCCCGGTGATGCGGATCTCGTTTGGATCAACCGGCGGCGCCGGGCTCGGTGGCAGGGCTGGCGGTGCAGACGGTTCCACGCGGGCGGACTCCGCCACTTCGCCAGAGGGTTGCTCCGCCAGCGCAGCGCCAGGCAACACGAAAATCGTCGCGAGCAGCAGCAAGGTGATCGTCCTCGCCTTTCGAAATGAAGTCTTCATGCCTGAACCGGGTCCTGGGCCCACCGCTGCTGCAAAACTTCCGAGAACTCATGGGAAGGTTCGAGACGAGCCAGCGTGACCACCGAACTGGAAGCGCCGCCCAGCAGAAACTGCGTTCCATCAATTTCAATGACCGCCAGGAACCGCTTTTCTCCCAGAGACACGGTCTCGCAGACGCGCAGACGCTTTCTCGCCTGGCGCGATCCGAGGTGCTTCCGTGCCCATTCCCATGCCCGGGCCAGCCAATGCTGGTTGTTTCTCGGCCGCAACTCCGTCGTTGGACAAACGTCCAAGTCCACCGTGACCTCGACCGCATTCCCCGGCGCTTCAACACCCATCTCATGCGGCTGGCTGACCTGGTCAGCTCTTCTTTGCAGACCGAGGTCCGTTCTCTCGGGCGTGACGCCCTCAGCACCGGCTGGCATGCCGTTGTCGGCTTTTTCTGTACCGCTCTCCGCCGGATTGTCCGCGAACAGGATTCTGGGTCTTTGAGTCGCTACCAGTTCGACATGCTTCGCCATGCCGGCGCTTGGTTCCGCAACGGCAGATGCGCCAACGCATTGGGGCAGCGCCTTCTGCGGCAATTCAGGTGCTGCCTTCCGGATGTTCGCATCCATCGTGATGAGGTTCGGGGCCGACGCAGCGTTCGCCTTCACGGGCCTCGCATCGACCGCCCCAGCTTCATCGATGGCTGGGGATTTAGGCGGTCTCTTCGGCTCGCTGATTCTGGTCCCGGATCCGCAGCTGCACGGAACGAACGGCGGGACTTTCTTGTCGGCCTTTTGCTTCCGTGGCCGCGCCCGCCGCGCTCGGTTATCCCGAGCGAGGTCCCCGGCATCGCCAGGATCACAGTCGAGCACCAGTGGTCTCGATTCGTTTTTCGCTTTCCTTCTGCTCATGCCAGTTCCGTGATGCGCAAGGCCAGCCGGTCGCCGATCACTTCGAATTCAGTCCAGGCGATAAGAAGGCCATTTGCCCGGAGCGGAATGTCACTTGTAGATAGGCAAGCGGTCTCAGCGATCGAGTCTTTGCCCAAACGGAGGAGGTCTCCCACCGTAAAGTTGATAATGGGGATCTCCAGCGAAACCTGGCATGGAAGCCAGCCCCAGGTCTCAGCCAGATCCTGTTCTGGCCCCGGCGAAGCCGCAACCGGGCTGGCACTCGCCTCTTTCGCTGTTTGTACCGCTGCATCCATTCTCAGTTTTCCTGCTCGCGTCGCCGCGAACGCAGATTGACCTCATCACCGCAAATGCAAGTGGGGGTCCACGCAATGGCAGAAGCGTGGTTCCGTGGTAGCCGGGACTTCGCCTGGAAAGATGTGCGTTGACAACAACTTGGAGAGACGCCATTACAGGCGTACATGTACGTCGCGGCGAAAACCAATTAGAGAGGGAGTAGAAGAAAAGGAAGCGCGGCGCGGCCTTTGCAGCCACGCCGCCAGCTCCTCTAATTACCGGCTAATTCCCCGGTTGAGCCTGCAGGTTAATGGTTGAATTACTGACCGAGTCGAAGGTCGTGATTACGCGAGCATCGGCTTCGAATCCGCGCTGCACGACGATGAGATTCGTGAACTCTTGCGAAATATTCACGTTCGACTGCTCCACGGCGCCACCGGTGATCGTTCCCCGACCTCCGCTGTTGGCGATCCCGATTACGGCTGCGCCCGACGCCAACGTCGCCTGGAAGCTGGTTCCCCCGACCGCCTGCAAGCCCTGGTTGTTCGAAAAACTGGCCAGGACCAGTTGGCCGAGCGCCTGAGTCTGTCCATTGCTGAACAAGCCCTCCACCGTACCGTCCTGCATAATCGAGAAACTCTGCAGGGTGCCGCTGTAATAGCCGTTTTGGTTCGTGGTGGCAGTCGTGCTTGCCGACGCCACTTGAGTGATTAGTGAGTTTCCAGTCGGCCCGGTGACTGCCCAAGCCACATTCATGTTGGCGGCGCCGTCCGCCAACCCGTTGATGGCAACCGGGATGTTGCCGACCGGAGCCGTCAGGTTCCCGTTTGCGTCAAAGTTCAGCGTACCGGTTGCGAGAACGGTGGGCGCACCGGCGCCACCCGTGTCTGCTGCGGGCAACGTAACCTGGTAAGTCCAGGTATTAGGAGCGGTCATGCTGTAGTTGAACGTGAGAGTGTGGGGCGCGCCCAGGGAGTCGTAAACCGCCTGGGTGGTGGAATAAGTTGTGCCGACGGTCGAAGATGCGTTCAAGGTGGTTTGCTGCTGCATCGTTGTCGTGGCGTTGGGAGGGCTGGTTTGTCCCGGGCCGACATCGACGGCGGCTAGCGTGGCCCCCTGATTCACCACACCGTTCACCGCGGGATAGCCCATCACCAATTGGCCTCCAACGGTAACCAGGTGACCTGCGGAATTCACGGTGAAATCTCCAGCCCGGGTGTATTGCACGGTTCCGTTGGGTTGCTCCGTAACAAAAAAGCCGTCGCCCGTGATGGCAGCGTTCGAACTAACCCCGGTATTCTGCAAGCTGCCATCGCTAAAGTTAGTGGCAACGGAACCGACTCGCGTTCCGGCGCCCACCTGGATCGGATCCCCAGCTCCGTCAGTGCCATAGTTTTGATAGAACAGGTCCAGGAAGTTTGCATTCTGCGTCTTGTAGCCATCCGTGTTCATGTTGGCAAGGTTGTTCGAAACAATGTTCAGAGCCTCACCGCTAGCAGCCAGACCAGATAGAGGAATCGAAAACGACGCCATTAGTTTGCTCCTTTCAGCAAGTGCTGCGCGTACTGAGCGGCGGCGCTGGCAGGCAAGGTCGATGCCGGCAACAGAGAATTGACCGTGTTCGGTGAAACTGAAGCGGGCGCCGCACCGCCAGTCGTGGGCGGAACTCCTCCCAAGGCAGACGACAGTGTCTGGTTAATGTCGATGAGCTGTTGCAGCTGATTCATCGAGAACATCTGACCAACCATCGTCGTCGGATCCATTGGCGAGGTCGGATCCTGCGCCTTCAGTTCGGTCACCAGCAACTGGATGAAAGTGGCGGTTGCGTCGTTTGCGTTTAGTGTTGCTCCAGATGTGGATGAGTTGTTCCCGGCCGTCGAGGCGCTGGGCGCCACCGCCGTTCCGTGGGCCACGCTGGGTAATCCTTGAATATTCATTGCTTATTCCTCCCTTTCCGTTTTTCTGCTCTGCTTAACGCCAGAACCTTACATGCGTATATCAAGTCGTGATCCCTCGGCTGTCGCTTCCAGGGCAACCAGACCGGGGATCGGACGTTCCTCCCGAACACTTCCTGAACTCGTCGGATACACCATTTGCTCTTGCCGCGGCTTCTGATGCTCAGAAAGCCCGGACTGGCTACCCGCGTGATTCTGTACGGTGATGTTGCCCACTGGTACCCGCTGTTCGGTGAGCCGGCTTTGCAGGCCCGGAAGTTCCGCGGCCAGCGCGCGCCCGAGTTCGCCGCGGGCAGTCGAAATCTCAGCCGTAAACTGATTGCGAACCATCGACGTCCGCACATCTACGCTGCCAAATTCTCCTGCGCGGATTCCGAGCCGGAGTTCCGTCTCTCCCATGCGCTCGACCAGTTTTGCGGTGTGAACAACCGGAGTGGGATAGGGCAACGCGCTTTCGCCTTGGGCTTGAGAATGCGCGACTCCGGTCGACTTTTGTTCAACTTGGCTGGGTTGCTGGCCGCTGCCATTCTGGATCACAACGGCATTCCCGTTCTTGCCATCCACCGAATTGGTCGAAACCTGAATTCCGGCAACCGAAAAGGCGTTGGGCGGCTCGGGCGCCTTCGCCGGAGCACTGCCCGCAGCTGGACCGTCCTGCGGTGATCCACCTGAGGGAGACGCGTCGTCCTTGCGGAGCTGAGTCTTGCCGCCGGAAACGATATCCACTGGCTTGCGGTTGGCTGGGGGATTCTCCTGGGCCGCTCCGGCTTTGGATTTGTCGAGCCCGGGTTTGATCCGTGTACCCTCTGAGCTTCCGTTCTCCAGCTTTGCATGTGTCGAGGAATTCAGGTTCGGAGCAACCACGCTGGGCGGGAGCAACGATTCCTCAATGGAGGACTTCACCGCGACCTGTACCGGATGAGCATCCTGTGCGTCCTCCGCGGTTCCGTGCGCTCCCTTCGCGGTGGATTGAGGTACATTGCCGGGCTGCGGCTTTGCAGCGGATGCGTCCATGCGAGGTTGATTCGCCATGACGTCAGACATCGCTGCTGCCTTGACGGCATCGGCGTTTGTCGGCGCTGGGCTCGTCGGAATTGGTGAGTCCTCACCCTCCATACCAACTGGGGGGGGCGTCGGAGTCGGAGTCGGACTCGGACTCGGAGTCGCGGTCGGAGTCGAACCCTGGGACGGAACTGGCAACGATGCCGAACGACTCGGTGGGTCTGGTCTCGCGGTATTCCGCTCTGGGCTCGTGACCGTGCTGCTGGCCGAGCCTTTGATTCCGTTCAGCAGCGTGGCCAGAAAAATCGGCGGTTGAACCACGACGACTGGAGCGGTGGGGGCCTGGGCGGGACTCGCTGCGGGAATTTCGGTTGAGCTGTTCCCCGACTTTTGTGAATCATTCGTCTTGGAATCCACGGTCTTAGAGTCAGTTGTTTTGACAGGCCGTTTTGAACTCGCGGTGACCGATGAACAATTTCCCTGCCCGTTGTCAGCCTGGGACTCGTTCGCGGATAAGCTCGCCTGTTCGAGTGCTGCTGAGAATGACAGGGGCGCGGCTTTGCCCGCTCCCGCGAAGAGCGCCGAAGCCGTCGGCGCCGGCGGATTCCCAGTTGCGATTTGTGGCACGATGGCAATCACTGCATTCACGGACCGAACAGAACAATGCAAGCTGGAGTCCAAAATTTCCGGATTAGAGAAGGTTCCCGAGATTGAACCAGTTGGTAGTCAATTAAAGACTTTCAACGATTGTGCCGATTAGAAGGGAACGAAAATTGGGGGGGATTTCTCGACTGGGCAACCTTTGCCTAGGCACCAGGTAGGCAACCTCTGCCTAGTTGCCGCGCCGGCGCCGCGATAAGAAGGTGTCGTCCATCACGGCTTGTTCCCGCTTGGCTTGTTCCCGCCGGTAGGCATCGAGTTGCTTCTCGCGGAGTCTTTCCAAAGTTTCGCGGTTCCGTCGAGCCAGGTCGTACGCAGCCAGTTGCTGCCGCCACTTCGTCTTCAGTTCCTGCAATAACGCCCGCAGAGCATCGAGTTGGCGCTCCAAAGCCGTTTGGTATTCGTAGGCGGAATGCACATCGGCTGCGCGGGTGCCTTTGGCAAGGTCGAGGGCCCGATCCCGCGTGGCCTTGGCAGATTCCTGCTCGAGCTGGTAGATCCGTGCTTCCACGCGCGCGATCTCCTGCTGTGTTCTTTCGAGAGCAAAGTATTCGCGCTGCTCGATACTCTCGCGGTATCGAAGCACCGCCGCCAAAGGAAAGTGGAAGGACATAACTAGCTGGGCAGAGCAAACAACTGCTCTAGGTTGGCAGCCAGCGGCGCCGGCTCATCCGGCTTTTGCTGAAGGAATTTATCGATCTGCGGTAAGGCCAGCAGGGCCCGATCGAGGGTGGCGTCGGTGCCTCGCTGGTAGGCGCCGATCCGCACCAGGTCCTCCGCGCGCGCGTAGGCTGCCAGCAGCATTCTCAGAGCGCCGGCTTTCTGCATGTGCTCCGGTGAGCAGACATTGGGCATCAGCCGGCTCAGGCTTTCCAGAACAGAAATGGGAGGATAGTGATTGCGCAGGGCCAGCCGGCGATCCAGAACGATGTGGCCATCCAGCAGGGAGCGAACCGTATCCACGATCGGATCCTGCTGATCGTCGCCTTCCATGAGGACGGTGTAGAACGCCGTGATACTGCCTTGAGCGAAGCGACCTACTCTCTCGACCAATCGCGCCAACATAGACAGCACGGAAGGGGTATAGCCCTTGGCCGTTGGGGGTTCTCCCGCGGCCAGGCCAATCTCTCTCTGCGCCATGGCGAATCGGGTCAGAGAGTCTACCACCAGCAGAACGTTTTTTCCGTGGGCGCAGAAATACTCCGCCACCGCGGTCGCAGCCAGTGCGGCGCGGATTCGCAGCAAGGGAGACTGGTCCGACGTGGATACGACCACCACCGAGCGCTTGCGTCCTTCGGGCCCCAAGGTGGCAAGAAACTCGTTCACCTCGCGGCCGCGTTCGCCGATCAGCGCGAGCACCGTCATATCCGCCGCGGTTCCCCGGGCCATCATGCCAATCAGCGTGCTCTTCCCTACTCCGCTTCCGCCAAAGATCCCGACTCGTTGTCCCCGGCCGCAGGTCAGAAAACCATCGACTGCCCGGATGCCGCAGCCGAGCGGTTCGCTGATCATCGTTCGGTCAAGCGGCTGCGGCGCCGCCCCATCGAAGAGCTTGGACCTCGTCGCCCGGTACTCTCCCAGCGAATCCAGAGGCTGGCCGGTTGCGTCGATCACTCTTCCGAGCAGTTCATGCCCTACTCGCAGCGAGGGCCGGGCTCCCCAGGTGACGATCTGATCGCCAAACCTGATTCCCTGCGGCTCGGCCAGGCTCATGGACAGCACCTTGGAATCGCGGAATCCCACGATTTCACCAGCAAACCGGGACCCGGCCGTGTCGACGATTTCGCAGGATTCTCCGACCGAACAGAAGGGGCCGGCGGACTCCACCAGGTTGCCCACGACCTGGGTCACTCTTCCCTTCCAGCGGACGGTGGATCCGCTGCGGAGCCAATCTACGTAGGGATCCAGAGCACTGGGAGTCATTTTGGTTCAGGTCTTTGGGCCAGGAGATCGAAAAAACCTTGTTCGACTTCTTTCAATTGCGCCTCCAGACCCAACTCGGCGACGCCAAGATCGGTCTCGAGCTGGCATGCTTTCGGCTCCAGGGTGAAGTCTTCCAGAATTTTCACAACCGGCTGGTCGCGGAAATAGTGCCGCCAGTTCTCCGCATCTTCGGGCCGCACCCGGATGGCGATGTTGGTTTTCTGTTGCAATCTATCGATCATGACCTTGGCCAGTCCGGCAACCACCATGCGGTCGACCTGCGCCTCCCGGTGCAGAATCTTGGCAGCGATCGCCAGCGCCAGGTGGACTAACTCGAGTTCGACTTTTGAGTAGTAATCCTTGCGTTGCTGTTGAAACTCGAGGATCAAATCAGCCACACGCTTGCGCTCGAGGGCCAACTCTTCGTGAAAACGAGCTGCAGCCTGACCCGTGCCTTGGGCGAGTCCTTGCGCGTGAGCCTCGGAGACCAGGCGAGAAATCTCTTCCTGGCTGATGCGCGGTGCATTGTCGGCCTTGGTGGTCTTTTCTTCCTGTGGTCCGGCAAGCCCCGCCCGCTGGTCGGTGGCCAGTGGCGTGCCTAATGTGTCCTGGTAGGGAAATTCTTGCACCATTGGCATCACCTTGCCGGCAGGATTGTCATACAACGTACTCATCATCTTCCCCGGTTTTCAAAGTCACTTTCCCGTCCGCTTCCAGCTTGCGTAACAGGGTCACCGCCTCCTGTTGGGCGTGGGCGATATCCTTGCCGCGCACGGGGCCAAGCGCTTCCATATCTTCCTTCAGCATTTCCACCGCACGCGACGACATGGCGCGGAAGATGTGGTCTTTCAGGTCCGCACTTGCCCCCTTTAGCGCTACCGCCAGCGTCTTCTTGTCCATGGAACCCAGCCACTCCCGCACCGAGACGTCGGCAACTCCGAGGAGATCCTCGAAAGTGAACATCAGATTCCGGATACTGATCGCAGTCTTGGGATCGTCCTGTTCAATGGTTTCAAGAATTGATTTGGCGGCTGAAGCTTCGAGCCGGTTCATCACGTCGGCGACGCTTTTGAATCCGGCATAGGTTTTGCGGCTCTGCTCCCCCAACGACTGCAGTCGCCGGTTGAGAACGACCGAGACTTTCTCCGCCATCTCGGGCGAAAACTGCCGCAACTGGGCCAAACGCTTCACCGATTCGGCCCGAGCCTGTTCGGGAAGTTTCATCAGCAGAGCCGAGGCCTGCTTACCATCGAGGTGCGCCAGAATCAGGGCGATCGTCTGGGAATGCTCGCCTTCCAGAAACTTGGCCAACTGCTGCGGATCCGCCTTTTGCAGAGAGTCCAACTGGCCGGCGCTGAGTTCCTGCAACCGCACGACCTTTTGCAGCAAGTTGTTGGCGGTATCAGGACCAAAAGCCTTCACCAGCAAACGGGTGGCGAATTCCAGCCCGCCGGCCGCCAGATAATCCTGGGTGAGGGCGAGTTGGCTGTATTCTTCCAAAACTCCGTGAGCAATGTCGGCCGGGATTCTTCCCAATTCCGCCAGTTCTTTGGTGACAATTTCAATCTCTGTTTCAGAGAGATTCCGGTACACCGCGCTGGCGGCCTCTTCTCCCATGATAGCCATGAGAATGGCCGCCTTACGTACTCCGTTCATCCGCGACGGGGCCCGGCTGGTCATTTGGCCCCCTCATGCAGCCAGGCTTGAATGAGCTTGCCGGTTGCTGCGGGTTCAGTCCTCACCTTTTCGACCAGCTGCTTCTTGATCGTGCTGGCGCGCACTTGCTCCGGAGTTAGCGTCCCACCCTCCTGCCCGGGAGCGAGTTCGGCGCCGTTGGCGCCGGCCACTTGTGATTTCTGCGCCATGCGTGCCGGGAGTTCGCGGAAAGTGGTCAAAAGTTGTTTCTTCAGCGGCCGGAGCAACAGAGCGTAGACCAGCACGAACAACAGGAATAACGCTACGTATCGCACGATGCTGGACCAGTCATGCAGCGTAACCCGAACTCGCTCCGCCACGCCCGGTTTAGCGGGCACATCGACCGGTGTCTGTTCGAATGCCAGATTCTGGACGGTCAGGCTGTCACCCCGGGTTACATCCACCCCGATGGCGGCCTTGGCCAGATCCTCAATCTGCTTCAACTCCTCCGCTGTGCGCTTTCGGCGAGACTCGGTGCGCTTCCCCGCTTCCTGTTTCACATCAGTCGCATCATCGACCAGCAGCGCTGCCGAGATTCTTCGAATCCGGCCGGCAGGTTCCACGGTGTGGCGGACAACTTTATTGACCGCGAACGTGTTGCTCTCGCTCTTCGACAGCTGCACTCCGTCGCCCTCTGGCGTCGGCTTTGCCCCACCACCGCCGCCCGGGACGTTACTGGAGGTACCCGGGACGCCTCCGCCCATGCCGCCGCCGATCGACTCTTCCGATTTCTGCGAAGCCACCGCCACTGCGCTCTGCGGGTCGTACGTCTCTTTGCTTTCCTCGGCACTGGTTGGGTCGTACTCCACATTGACACTCGCCCGGACGTGCTGCGGACCTACGATCGGTTCCAGCGTCTGCAATAGTTTGGCGGTGTATTCCTGTTCCATGTTGCCGTCGCCGGGGAACGCGCCACGCCTGGGCATCCCGAGCGGACGGTTCGTATCCGCATCGATCACGGTTACATTTTCCGGACTTAGCTTGTCCACCGCACCTGAAACCAGGCGAGCGATTCCGAGTTGCGTTTCCTCCGACAGGCGGCCGGAACGTAGCTTCAGTATGACCGACGCCTTGGCCGCGCGTTCGCGATCCAGGAACACTGAGTCGGTCGACATCACCAGGTGGACTCGGGCGCTCTCGACATCCCGCAGAGTCTGGATCGAGCGCTCCAGTTCCCCTTCGAGGGCGCGCTGGTAGTTCACTTTTTCGTCGAACTCGGTCTGGCCCCAGTTCATTTTGTCGAACAACTCAAATCCCAGGCGGCCGCTGCGCGGCATGCCGTCGGAAGCCACTTCCATGCGGCTCGAGTCCAGCTTGTCGCTGGCAACGTTGACCCCCTTGCCGTCAGGAGTGATTTGATAAGAGATGCTCTTCGCCGCCAGCTTCGCACCCAGTGCCTGGGCGTCGGTCGGCTCCATGCCCGTCATCAGGGGAACATAGTCCGGGGTGGAGATCAGATGGGCAAAGACCGCCAGGACTGCGGCTGTCAGCACCGCCGCTCCAACCAGCAAGAAGCGTTGCTTGCCGCTCAGCCCGGCGATGAAGTCGGTCACTTGCTTCTGCATTTGGCTCAATGGTGGCATAGGTTTTGGTTCAGTGAGCTAGCGCACCTAGAATTGCAGCTTGGAGACTTCCTGATACGCGTTCACGATTTTGTTGCGCACCTGCATCATGAGTTGAAAAGCAATGTCGGCCTTCTCCACCGCAATCATGACGTTGTGAACGTCCTGCCGGTCTCCCTGCACCAACTGAGCGACCTTCTGGTCCGAACTGTCGCTGAGGTCGTTCACCTGGCTGATCGCGTTCTTCAGCGTCGCCCCAAACCCGCCTTCGGTTTCCGCACTCGAGGGCAAGGTGGGGCTGGTCGGTAGAGTTCCGGAAAACGCCGGTAGGCCGGAGGTGATTGTGTTGGTCATCGTTGCAGTCCTTCAATGAGCTTTACTTGAGCAGATCGAGCGATTGCTGGATCATCTGTTTTGACGCGGTGATCGCGGACGCATTGAGCTGGTAGGAGCGCACTGCTCCCATCAGATCCACCATTTCCTGAATCGGATTGATGGCGGGATAAGCCACGTATCCTTCTTTGTCGGCGTCCGGGTGTCCGGGGTCATATCGCATGAGCGGCGGAGTGGGATCATCGACCACTCGCTGCACCCTCACGGCTGGCTGCGCGCCGTTCAGAGTCGGATGGAAGCCGGTGAGCATCATCCGAAAAGGCAGGTTCCCCGACGTGGCAAAGACAACTTCCTTGCGGTGGTACGGACCTCCGCCCGGCGTATGCGTGGTTTCGGCGTTGGCCATATTCGCGGCCACTACTTCTGCCCGCTGCCTTTCGGCAGCTAATGCAGAACCGCTGATCTCAAGCGTTGAAAAGATGCTCATCCCTTGCCTCCTTCGTTAATTGCACTCAACAGGTTGTGGAACTCGTGCTGCAGCAACTGAATACCAAGGCCGAACTGCATCTGCGTCTCGGCCAGCAGCAGGCCTTCGCGGTCCAGGCTGACGTTGTTGCCGTCGGGCCGCTCCAGCAGCCCCGGGACCGATCGTGCGACCGGCAGGAAAGTCTCCTGGCTCATCGGGCCATCCGCGACTGCTCTTCGGAGCTCACTGCGAAAATCCAAGTCCTGGGTGTGATATCCCGGAGTGTCGATGTTCGCCATGTTCGCTACCACCAACTTGTGTCGCTGCGAAGTGACGTCCAGGGCCTTTTCGAGCAGGTTCATCATGGGAGTCGATACCTCGTTCATGCATACCTCCTTGGCGGCAAACCGTATTCCCGAATCTTGTTGCGGATTGTTCGCAGGCTCACACCCAGCATCTCTGCGGTGCGGGTGCGATTCCCGCCCGTACTCTGCAGCGTCGCTTCCAGCAGGCTGCGCTCGACTTCTCGCATCGAGGTGCCAGCCCGAGCAGGATGCAGCAGGACGGGAGGCATCGCGTGCGAGCGCGCGGGGCTTGAAAGTTCAGCGCGCAGATATTCCGGACCGATCTCATCTGCATCACTCAAGGTGATGACGCGGCGCATGAAATTGCCCAACTCGCGCACATTGCCCGCCCAGGGGTGGGCTTGCAGCCCGGCAACGAACTCCGGATGCAACTGCGGAGTTGGTCTTCCCGCCTCCTTGGCGTGCTTCCGCGCGAAGAAGTCAGCCAGCGCCGGCAGATCTTCCCGTCTTTCCCGCAGCGGCGGGAGAGACAGGGGAATTACGTTCAACCGGTAGTAAAGGTCGGCACGAAACTTCCCCTGTTCAACCATGGCAGGAAGGGAAACGTTGGTGGTAGCAACGATTCGTATATTCACCCGAATGCTGCGCGTATCTCCGAGTCGCTCGAATTCGCGCTCCTGCAGCGCACGCAACAGTTTTGGCTGCAAGTGAAGGGGCATTTCCCCGATCTCATCCAGCAGCAGCGTCCCGCCTTCCGCCAGCTCAAACTTTCCAGCCTTAGACGCGGTTGCGCCAGTAAACGCTCCCCGCATGTGACCAAAGAGCTCGCTCTCCAGCAGATTTTCCGGGACCGCCGCGCAATTCACCGCGATGAAAGGCCGGCTCCGCCGGTCGCTGTTCTCGTGGATATATCGCGCAAAAAGCTCTTTGCCGGTCCCGCTCTCGGCTTCGATCAGCACATCGGCATCGGTCCGGGCCGCATGCCGCGCCCGCTCCAGGGCGCGCAACAAGTTGGGAGCAGTACCCACGATGCCTCCCGCCGGCATCGCATATCCGCATGAGCCACCCACACGCCGCAGCACGCGTTCTACGGCAGACTGCAACTCTTCGAACGAAATCGGTTTCGTCAAGTAATCGCAGGCACCGCCTCTCATGGCTTGTACGGCCTCTGGGACACTGCCGAACGCGGTCAGCACTATCACTGCGGTCGACGGATGGGAGGCCCTCAGCGAACGCATCAGGTGAAGGCCGTCACCGTCGGGCATACGGACGTCAGTCACGACCAACGGAAAATGCTGCGTTTGAAGTTTCCGCAGGGCTTCCCTGCCACCTCCGGCAACATCCACATCCCAGCCCTCGCGCTGGAAGTTGGTCTTCAGCGCCATCTGCATGCCGGGCTCATCATCGACGACCAGTACTGATTTGGTGGGTTGTTCGTTCATAGGACCGGGAACTCCATATGAAAGGTCGTTCCCTTTCCCAGTTGGCTGCGCACTTCGATGCTGCCCTGATGCTGCTGCATGATTCTTTGACAGACCGCCAAACCCAGCCCGGGGGTGTGTCCGGTCGTGGAGAATCCCGCCTTGAAGATGTGTGGCAGATCCTCGGGCCGGATGCCGCTGCCGTTATCGACAAATTCAATGATGGCTTTTCGTCCTGACTCTTTCTCATCTGCTGATGCTGTAACCGTGATTTCACCGCCGGGCTCGGTGTGGCGCAGCGCGTTGCATGCCAGGTTCAGGATTAATTGCCTCAATCCGTTGGAATCGCCGGCAATTTCTTCGTGGTTCAAGTCTTCCCGCAGCGTGAGATTGATACCTCTCTGCTGCGCCAAGGGGCGGACAAATTCCACGCTGCCCTTCAGGGCCGAGCCCAGTTCCACCGGCTCAACCGGCTGAGTCCCCGGGTTGTGGAAGCACAACACGTTGTTCACGGTTGCGGAAAGCGATCGCACCCCAGCTCGCAGGTGCTGCACGCATCTCCTGGATTCATCACCCAGCCCCGGATCGCCCGCCAGACATCCGGTAAGCAACTCAAGGCTGCCCAGCGGGTTGCGGATCTCGTGGGCAAGAACAGTTGCCATCTCCGCCAGGGCAACCGCGTTTCTGGACTTCTCGCGCTCCTGCTCGGCCAGCTTGTGCGCCGTCACCTCGGTAACGATCACGACGAGACAGGAGGAATCCGCTTTACCCGCCTGGCTGGCCGGGCTGGTCATTCTGCTGTAGCGGATTGCCAGCCAGACCTGACGCCCATCTTTCTCAACTCGGACTTCCTGATCATGCCCGTTCTCGGATGACTCGCGGCATGCAGCCTTCACCGCAGTCAGCAGCCATTCGGGAAGCTGGCCCCAAACGGATGGTTCTGTGACTCCAAGCAGCCTTTGCGCCTCGGGGTTCAACAGCACAATCTCTTTATGCTGGGTGTCGAATACGGCAACTCCGCAAGGCAAGCCATCCAGGATCTGACGCAGCGCGATCCGCATGCGCTCAGTTTCCGCCACGCTTGCGGCCAGGGCGCGATTGCGCTCTGCGAGCTGTCCGCGCAACTCGGCCACCTCGTCGTGCAATTGCCGATGGGAATCCTCGAGCCGGTTGGCCGCTCCAATGAATGCGGAAAAGGCATCCGCCAGTTGGTTTTTCGCGACCTGCGGCACTTCCGTCAACGCGTCCATTGGAATCCCGTGAGAACTAGGCAACATCTGCCCACTTGATATGCAACGACTCTGCCAAAGCGGGCTAACTCCCGAAGGGCCGTGTCGAAGGTAACGATCTGAAACGCGCGAAAAGCTCTCAGAATATCTAATGAAAAGGCGGCGAGATGTCGATTGGAGCCAAGCGTTGCCGAACGGCGCAGCCTCGGCGGCTCGCCATCGTTTTCCGTATGCGAATGTTTGGAAATGCGAATGCTGACGATTGTCTTGTTCTCGCGCGATCGGTGTGCTAGCAGATAAACTTGCGCCGCAGAGGCTTGGAATGTTGCCAGAGAACATTTACAAATTCGGCTACCGGGCTCCGCGTTACCGGGCGGATTTTCAGTTATTGCTGCAAACCGACGAGCGCGTTCCGACTCTCATGGACGCGCGCTGTACCGACCTCAGCGAAGACGGTCTTGCGGCCAAGACCAAGGCAGCTTTGCAGATCGGGGCCAGGGTAACACTGATTCTGACGTTGCCGGGAATCTCGACCTCGATGCGGATCCCCGCCCGGGTAACCAATCGCCAGGTGGATGGCTACGGGTTTGCCTTCTTATTTTCCTCTCAAAACGAACGCAGCTACATGCATGAGTACCTCGAATCGCGGCGTTCGAGCATGGTTCGTTCGCCGGATTTGTCCGAATAAGACTCTGCGTAGGGTGCTCCGCCGCATTCCCACTCCCGCCCAAGGTTTGGCATATCCCTTGCAGAACAGGTAGGCAGATGTTGCCTAGCGCTCATCTGGTTCTAACTCTGTAGTCGACAGAACTTCAGGAAGCAAGACTCGATGGAAAGAGTTCTTACCCAAGCAGAAATCGACGCGATGGTCCAAGCGGCCTCCGGCCGGCAAAATAGCCGAGCCCAGGAGACCCGTACGATCAAACCTTGTACGTTCCGGCAATCTGGACAACTTACCGGTGAGCAGGTCGCTGCGGTGAATGGTCTTCATGAAGGGTTTGCGCGCAGCCTTACCCAATCGTTGGGGGCTTACCTAAGAGTTACTTTCGAGGCAAATCTGGTATCCGTAGAGCAACTGGCCTACAGCGAATTTCTGGAACGCATCCCTGAGGTTACTTACATGATGTGCTTCCGGGTTGACCAGATGAGCACCGCCGCGGCCATGCAGATTGATCACTCCCTGGTCTTCCCGCTGGTCGACATTTTGTTGGGCGGGATCGGCCAGTGCGAGGTCTTGACGCGAGAAGTCAGCGAAATTGAAGAGCAGATCATGGAAGGCGTAGCCCGGATCATTTGCCGCGAATTGGAAGCGGCATGGACCCCGTTGGGCTCAAAACTCGACCTGGAAGGACGCCAGCCTCCGGCGCAGATGCAGCGGTTTCTGGCGCCGACGGAAAAAACGCTGTGCCTGAGTTTCGAAGTCAAACTGGCCGAAACGAACGGGATGCTGAATCTGATTTTCCCGGTTTCCATTTCCAATACCCTGTTGCGCAAGCTTTCCGCGGACTGGTCCTACGGCCGATCCCGTCCCGCCGATCGATCGAGTGGGCAAATGATCACCAAAATGCTCGACTGTGCTTTCCCGATCGAGCTGGGAATCCCGCAGATCAAACTTCCCATCAATACCCTTGCCGGGCTTTCCACCCAGAATGTTTGCAACCTGGGAATCCCGGTGCGTAAAGCTGCGTCCCTGATCATTGCGGGCCGCGCAGCATTTGAGGCCAATCCCGTGCGTCATGGACGGTTGCGAGCCGCACAGGTCGGGGAGCAAATGGCACTCTCAAGAGAGGAAAGAAAGCGATAGCATGCCGGCAATCACCCCAGGAACTCCGCTGCATTCTTTCTTGGATGCCTTTCGCGAGGCCACCCGTGACGTGTTCTCGCAGGCTCTCGCCGCAACCTGGATGGTGGAGATCGATACTCGGGAAGACGCCCCGTCTGCCGAGCCTTCCGCCCAGTGTTTTCAGATATCAATGTCCGGAGGACTGCGCGGCGAAGCTTTAATCCAGTTCGCCACCGGCGATGCCCTTCTACTGGCGCAGAAGTTTCTCGCCGAAACCCCGGATCCGTCCCAGGAACTGAGTCCGGACCGGAAAGAGGCTCTGCAGGAACTCCTGCGACAAGTGGCCGGCCTGATCGCCACCAGGTTAAAGAGCATGTTCGGCGAGGCCAAGCTGGAAGGAACCAACGTTGATGCCCCGGACTGGCAAGGCGTCTCCGTTACCCTGCTGGCTTCTGAAACCACGTCGGGCAAATTACCGATGTGGCTCCGCTTGAGTCCGGAATTGTTGGCGAGCGTGTCGTCTACAAAAACCACGTCGTCGGTGCAGGCCTCGGACGACTCCGGCGCAGCTGCGGTCACTCATGAGCCTAATTTTGACCTCTTGCTCGGAGTTAATCTGAATCTAACGTTGCGTTTCGGACAGCGCGTGCTGCCTTTGCGCGAGATTCTGGATCTGACTTCCGGCTCCGTCATTGAGCTCGACCGGGAAGTACAGGAACCGGCCGATCTGCTCCTGGGCGACAAGTTGATTGCACGCGGAGAAGTTGTGATCGTCGACGGAAATTACGGCATTCGAATCACCGAAGTATTGGACGCCCGCCAGCGAGTCGGAGCGTTGTAGATGGTTGGTTAGAAAGAGCAGCTAAAGTTACCGGTGGCTTGTGCCGATAAGATTGCGCCGTCCACATCGCCAGATAGAAGTGTGGCCTTTGGGCAAAATGGAAGCCGGGGTTTAGGAGACGGGAATGTCGATTCGAGCTTTAATCGTAGATGATTCCTCAGTGATGCGGAAGATCGTGGAGCGGTGCCTCCGACAGGCGGGTATGGATTTGGGACAGGTCCATGAAGCTTCCAATGGAGCCGAGGCCCTGGCTTTGGTCAACGAAACTCCCTTCGACTTGATTCTCAGCGACATCAACATGCCGGTCATGGATGGGCTGGAATTCATCCGACACCTGAAAGAGATGGACAGCGGCAAGAATATTCCCATTGTGATGATCACGACCGAAGGTGGAGAGAAGAGTGTTCTCGAAGCTCTGTCGCTCGGCGCCAAGGGGTACATTCGGAAGCCGTTCACTCCGGATCAGGTGAGAGATCACGTCATTCCAGTCCTTCGGAGCCAGTCGTGAGCACACCTACGCAATCACCCGCGGACAACAATTCAGCACCTTTCGAGAGCTGGCCTTTGGCCTTGCGAGAATCCGTCAACGAAGTCTTCTCCATGATGGTTGGGGCTGAAATCATGGTCCCGGATCAGGCAGATCCCCCCGTCGTCACGGAAGTGACTGGGATGGTTGGTCTCGCGGGCGAGATCTGCGGCGTACTCAGCCTGCGTTGCGGCAAGGGTTGCGCGACTAAAATCGCCTCCAAGATGCTGGGAGTGCCCATCACCGAAGCGGCTTCCCACATGAGTGACGCGATCGGAGAGATCTGCAACATGGTGGCCGGCAACTTCAAAGCAAAGCTTAACGGCATGCAGGATAAGTGCATGCTGTCAGTTCCGACCATTATCACGGGCGGAGATTATCAGCTTTTATCGGTGGCTGTGGGCGACCGGATCGAGCTGCCCTTCTTGTTCGATGGGGAGGCGGTCTGGATTGGCCTTGAGGTTCGCAGCTAAACTACCGATGAGGTTTTGCTTGAGTCAGGCACAAAGTCCATTCTCTGGATTTGCTGGCCCGGGAAACGATTGAATTAGACTTGTAGGTGCAAACTATGAAGATTGAGTTGAACAATTCCACTCCCGATCCCATCGTTACCGCGCAAGGCAAGAACCATAGCAGCTCGGCGGCAACGAGTTCGGTTCACGGTGCCGGGGAAGACACGGCATCGCTGTCTTTCGATCACGCCAGCGTCGGCTCCCTGGTTTCCCAGGCCTTGGCCTCTCCCCAGGTGCGTCAAGACAAGGTCGATGCCCTGCGGCAGGCTCTCAGCACCGGTCAATTCAAGATTGAGCCGGACAAAATCGCGGAAGCGATACTGCAGCAACCTCCCAAGTCATAGGCGACCGGAAACTGGGGTTGCAGGTCGACAGAACTGGCTGCGAGTTCGGGCGCGGCCGTAACTGCGGCAGTGTGTTTGTGACGCCCAAGCGCAGCCGTAAACCCCTGTTCCAGGCCCAGAGCCAAGTCGGCTATTGCCTCCGAGTGGGGGGATAAGAGCGTTGAAGTTTGCCGCACTAAGTGCCGATGATACTAGCTGTGAAACCCGCAAAATCAGCCCCGAGCTCTTCCGGTGACGTTAGCCAGCTCTCCCGCTATGTGGCGCGCCAGCCAATTCTGACCGGTAACGAACAGGTCTTCGGCTACGAACTGCTGTTTCGTGACGGGGTGGCGGACTATTTCCGTAGCACCGATCCCGACGCAGCGTCCCGGAGCACCCTGGATACCTCGCTCCTGATGGGCCTCGACGTCCTGTGCGACGGCCGACGGGCCTTTATCAATTGCACGACTGAGACTCTGTTGAAGGACTACATCACGCTTCTGCCTGCGGCCCAGGTAGTGGTCGAAGTCCTGGAGTCGGTTTCCGTTGACGATCTAGTGAAGGCCGCGTGCGTACGATTGAAGGAAGGCGGATACACGATTGCCCTCGACGACTTTGTGGCCGACGATCCGCGGGCAGAACTCGCCGAGTACGCAGACTTCATCAAGGTGGATCTGCAAGCGACCTCCGTCCCGGAGCGAGCCGCGATCGTGAAGCGCTTTGGCAGCCCTCACTGCCGGATACTGGCGGAGAAAGTGGAAACCCGCGAAGAATTCAATGACTGCAAGAAGGCTGGCTTTACCTATTTCCAGGGCTATTTCTTCCGCAGGCCCGAGATCTTGCAGGCTCGCGAAATCCCTAAGAACCAGGTGAATTACCTCAGGTTGTTGCAGGCGATTTCCCATGACGAGGTGGAAGCCAAGGAGATAGAAGACATCATCAAGGGCGAGGCATCGCTCTGCTACCGGCTCCTGCGCTATTTGAACTCGGCCGCCTTCAGCTTTGCATCCGAAATCCACTCGGTCCGGCATGGGCTTGCCATACTGGGCGAACGGGAAGTCCGGCGCTGGGTACGTCTGGTGGCGACGTTAGGCGCCGGCCAGAACAAGCCGTCCGATCTGGTGCTTTCCGCCCTGGTTCGCGCCCGCTATTGCGAACTGCTTGCTCCCAAGGTTCCGCACGGTGATTCTGATCTCTTCCTGGTGGGCTTGCTCTCTCTGATGGACTCGATTCTGCAAATGCCGATGGGTGTGGTTCTGGAAGGAATCAGCCTGGATCGTGAAACCCGAGCAGTTCTGCTTGGCCAGAAGAGCCTGCTCGGACCGGTCTACCAGCTCATGCTTTCCCAGGAAGCAGCGGACTGGCCCAAGGTAGCCGAATTGTGCCGTCAAATGAGAGTTCCCGAAAGCCTTGCCACAACCTGCCATTGGCAAGCCATGCAGTGGGCCCGCGAGATGACCGCAGGCGTGGCAGCCACCGGAACGGCCGCAAAGTAACCCGTCCTCCGCCCGCCGTCTTCCTATTTAGAGATCACTTCAACGGTTTTGGATCATGCACCGGGAAAAGAGGTGCACTCAGGCGAGTTCATCGACATTGTGGGAAGGATCGCCGTCCGGGGGAGGATCACCGTCCTCGTCCTGGGCCTTAGGCGGAAGAGGGTTTTGGTTCCGACGGCGACGTTGATCAGAGGTGAAGGACTGGCGTCGCGTATTTTCGGTGGGTGCCACCGGTTCCAGCCGGTCCGGGATGGAAAAATGATCCATACGTCTTCTTCACCTTGAATGCGTCGATCATGGGCAATTTCGAGGTAATAGCCTATCGGCCATTTCGAGGGGAAACTTTAGAGGACGTACCACTTGCATCGCCTGAATCCGCACCTGATTTCTCCCCGAGTGAGCACCTTGGACGAAGTTCTCCTCCTGCCCCCGGTGGTTCCTCGTCAGATATAGACACTCGAAAGAATAGACAATGCCGAACCCCGACTTAGGCTGTTAGAATCATCCCAGATATTTGCTCCTGAGCATGGATCCGCGTTCTCTGGCGCTGAGTCCTGCATGGGGACCGGGGAAGTTTACGAGTTCAGGGGATTTGGAAGTGCCGAATGGCCCAGATTCATAGCGCGCGCCTGAAGTTACTCGTCATCGATGACAGTGCAGAGACTCTTCACTTAGTGAAGGATGCGCTCACCTCAGACCAACTTGAGATCCTGACAGCCGGCGACCCGGAAACTGGCCTCGAGCTTTTCTTTCAGCATCGGCCCCTGATCGTCCTGGTTGACCTAGTAATGCCAAGGATCGGTGGAATTCAGGTGCTAGAAACGATCACCTCCGCGGATGCGGCCGCCGAAGTCATACTCATCACCGCGTATTACTCGGCGGAGTCGGCCGTCGAGGCGATCCAGAAAGGCGCGACCGATTACCTGACCAAACCTCTGGATCTGGAGAAATTGCGATCACGAATTGCCAGCATCCAGGCCGATGCGCAGCGACGGGAGCGAACTGCGCAACTCGACCGTGAATTGCTGGATGTGTACGAATTTGAGGGCATGATCGGCCGCAGTCCGTTGATGCTTGAGGTCTTCGCAAAGATCCGCCGAGTCTCTCCCCACTTCCAGACAATCCTGGTGACCGGAAGCACGGGGACAGGCAAGGAATTGGTTGCGCGTGCCCTGCACCGCCTCAGCCCGGTGTCCTCGAAACCGTTCGCGGTCGTCAATTGTTCAGCACTGGTAGAAACTCTGCTGGAGAGCGAACTGTTTGGCTATGTGAAAGGGGCGTTCACAGGTGCGGTCAGGGACAAGGTCGGTGTTTTCGAATACGCAGATGGCGGCACGGTGTTCCTCGACGAGATTGGCGAATTGCCTCTGCCCGCTCAAGCCAAACTCCTCCGGGTCTTGCAGAACCAGGAAGTACAGCGGGTCGGTTCACCTTTGCCGCGGGTGGTGAATGTTCGAGTAATTGCGGCCACGAATCGTAACCTAAGGAGTCAGATCGCGAAGGGCGCTTTTCGCGAAGACCTGTACTACCGGCTTTCCATGGTGGAGCTCGCGCTCCCTCCCCTGGCGGATCGAAAAGAAGACTTGCCGCTTCTGCAGCGCTACCTGGTGTCGAAGTTTGCCAGCCGCTATTCCAAGGAGATTCAGGGGATCACGAGGCGTGCCCAGACTCGCCTGGCTCGCCATTCCTGGCCAGGAAATGTGCGTGAACTCGAGAATGTCATTGGCAACGCCTGCATGATGGTGCAGGGAAAGGTGATCGATCTCGACGACCTGCCTGAGTCATTCCGGCAGCAGACCGGGACGCTTGGCGGGAACGATCCTAATAGTGACAGCATTCTTACCCTGGACCAGGTGGAGCAACGCTACGTTCTGGACGTACTGCAGCGCGTCGGGGGCAACAAGTTGCGAGCCGCTGAGGCCTTGGGCATCGGGCGGGGCACGCTCTATGAGATGCTGGCTCGAATGAAAACATCTGCTGTAACCAGCATTGCCCGAGAGCCCAAAGAGCCTAGCGAGCTTCCCCTGCGAACCCAGGACGGCACCGGCTAGCGGCTATGTGGGTACTTAGCCGTACTACTTACTCTCACGTTCTCACCGATTGTACGAACCCAGAGAGGTCGGGCCTAACTTGAGGCCCTGACTTATTCATCAGCCTGCCAGGCGTAACTCAAACACAGAGCCCGCAACTGGGATCCCTGCCCGCCGGGTCGCATTGGCGTCATTGGCGATCGCCCGCCGTCCCGGCTAATGAATTCATCGCTCCGGTTCGGTTTAGCGTTCTATTGCACTGTCAGGGTCACCGGAACTGAATGCTGCAGCGTACCAGAAGTTCCTGAGACCGTGATCTTGTAGGTCCCCGGTTGAGTCCCGCCGCCCTGGTGGGAGATGCCGGTACCGCCCGCGCACGCGGACATAAACAGCATCGCGCCGACTAACATCGCCAACACGACTAGCACAAGACGCTTCCGGGTACGACGCTTTGATCCAGCCAGCACGATTCCAGCGATTCCGAGTCCCTGCAACTGCATCCACACCGCAAACACCGGCCGGTTCCGAGCCGGGGAAAACGGTAGCAGGTCTGCCGATGACGCCGTGGTATTGATCGTCAGAACTGCGCCCGCCGAGTTCGAACCTGGAGTCACTGAGCCCGGAGACACACTGCAAGTTGAAGTCAGAGGAGCTCCGCTACAGCTGAGCGTGACCGCATTCGCGAATGTCCCGCCCAGAGCAGAAACCGTTAGATTGTAAGTCGCCGTTACACCAGCTTTGACGCTGGCGCTGGGGGCAGGACTGGCGAGGCTGAAATCGGAACCGGTGCCGTTCAGGCTGACTGCTTGCGGACTGCTTTGCGCGTTGTCCGTGATGCTGAGCGTTCCGGAGCGATTCCCGGAAACGGTGGGCTTAAATGTGACATTGACTGCACAGCTCGAGCCGACGGAGAGCGTGGCCGGGCAGTTGTTGGTCTGCGCATAGTCGCCCGTCACCTGAATGCCGCTGATGCTCAGACTGGCGCCGCCCGAGTTGGAAAGGGTTACGGTTTGC